>Ga0193709_1000048_pt1 | contig 55405 bp, 42 predicted proteins | sample H3c2metaG_FD_160571 | JGI IMG/M metagenome (GOLD analysis project Ga0193709, IMG submission 160571) | Soil microbial communities from a riparian zone of the East river system, Colorado, United States - H3c2 | ecosystem: Environmental > Terrestrial > Soil > Riparian zone | place: USA: East River...
CGGGTGCGGCGGACCAGTTGATGGTTGATGGTGGACGGTTGATGGTCGGGAGAGAGGCGTCTTGCCCCGACTTGAGGCCCTCGGGGTGAGACGTGTTCCGTGTTCCGTGACTTGGGTTCGGAGGTTTCGTTATGAGGGACGCGACGGCAGGCTGTAGTCGCGCGACGAGCGGGTGGAGCGCTGATCCTGGGAGAGCGGACTTTGCGGGGAGGTTGGGATTTTGGATTTCTCATGTGCTTGATGTGTGATTGGTGATTGGTGGTTAGTGATAGAAAGAATTAGTGGCCGTGGGTTACCGTGAGTTACCGTAGGTTACCGGTAACGTTAAAGTAGATTGCATTCTGGAGGTGAGGAGGAACCGCGCTGAAACAAAAATAAAACCGCAGAGGCGCGAAGGACGCAGAGGGAAGATGAAACCGGATGCGCACTGACCCCGAAAGCCTTCGGGGCAGGTGGACACGGATTGGGGAAAGACACGAATTGCAAGAATTGGGCGAAGTGGGGAAAAGGCAAATAAATGGGGGCAAAAAGATAAGACACAAATGGCAAAATCATGAGGGGCAAGATCATGGGGAATTCGATATTCGATTTCATGAGTGGGCCTTTCGGTGTTTAGAGGTTGATTCGTTTTGGGGTGGTGGAATCGAGGGCAATGTGGCTGAGGTAGCTCATGCCGAAGGTCCAGAGGAAGAGGCGGGTCGTCCGGGAGAGTTTTAGAGTGTGATTGCCGGAAATGGCATAGGCGATGAGAATGGCGGAGATGATGCTGTGAAAGAATTGGCGGTGGTTTGGGGTGGTGGCGGGTTCAAGAATGTCGGAAAACAGGAGGTTCGGAGTGGCCGGTCTTGTGAGATTCGGGACCGTCTGTCGGTTCGACGTTTCTGCGGCTGGTCTTCGACACAGCCGCGGTCCGATGCCGGCGAAGGCGCCTGCGCCGGCGCAGAGGAAGAATTCGCCCCAATCAAATTGTCGGTCGTAGTCCATGGCCATTTCGGCTGATTGGATGAAGAAGTTGACGGTTGCGCCGACGACTGCGCCAGTGATGAAATGTGTTTTTCCGTTTGGCATAGAGTTCCGTTTGTCTTGCTTTTGGCATGATAGCTGTTCGCGTTTTCTGTTCTCACGGGTGGATCATTCCATGCGGGCACGGGCAAAATAAGGGCAAAGTTTGGGGACATTAGGTGCCGGAAAAATCGAAAATGAAACAGAAGCAAACAAAGAGAACGAAGAGGGAATCGCAAATTTGAAATTTTAGATTTCAAGAGGAACAATTCGACGAAGAGCGGAAACTTTACTTCAGATACCGGGAGCTTAGGCCGCCGCCAGGCATTTAGAAATCGATGGAAGGAAGAAAGTCAAATATTGGCACGTGGGAAACGGACCAATGGGATAGATTGGAACTGACCGGGTAGACTCGCCCACTCTCAATGTAGGACGTCGCTGTGCGGTTGGTGGTCCCGATTCCAATGCACCAAGGCCGTGTCACTGGTGTCCTCAAGAAGGAATTTCAACCGCGGCGATTCAACGTGGCCGTCGCAGAAGACGACGTTGGCTTTGCCTTGATGGCGTGTAAGTGTGTTTCCGAAAGTTTCTGCATAAACCAATGTTCGGCGTGTAAATTCAACACTGCCATTAAAACAATCTCCAATTGCCATCATATCGCTGGGAACAGACACTTCTGATTCTGTAATTGGCGCCCATTTGTGCAACGTTGAATCGAAGTGTCCCTGCAATCCGAAACCGTTGATCGATCCGGGAAAAGGTAGTACCCCATACCGGTTGTAACCGTAGGAGGTCGTTGGGGTCAGGGCTTCTGCGGTCCATCGGGCGGATGGGCAAAGCCATACGCCCTTCTGATAATAGTCCGCTTCGGGTCGGGAGATGCCAAGCGCTTCTTGTTCGATCTGGGCAACCCAGGTTCTGTTATTCGTGGCATAACCCTCGTTTGTGCTCGCGTTTAGCACGGGGTAGGCGCCGTTGTTTGCCAGAATTACGTGCAAGCCGAGTCCGAGTTGACGCAGGTTGCTGACACATTGAGTTCTTTGCGCTTTGGCTTTGGCTCGAGAAAGTGTTGGCAGAAGCAAGGCCGCGAGAATCCCGATGATGCCAATGACCACGAGCAGCTCGGTGAGTGTAAATGCCGTGCGGCTGTAGTCTGGTGATGTTCGCACAATAGATTAGACGGGTGTGGCTGTGGTTTGTCACGGGGGCTTGTTGGGAGCGTTAATGCCGAAAAGGAAGTCGCAGACCGTGCAAAGTGGATGAATGGGATATGCGATTGTGCGGGACTGACCCCGTCGCTGGAAAATCACGTACCCCTACGCAGCCAGAGGTACTGCTCGGTGCGAAAAATGATGTAGTGGAGCGCTAGCAGCATTCGCCATCCAGCGAGACTGCTTCCACACTCGAAGACAAGTTGCTCTCCAGGACGCGCTTCAAACTCGATTCGAGGGCTGCCGCACCAATCGATTCTCAGAATAAGTGAGTGCTTTCCTGAAGACACCGGAACTGTCACAGCCCCGCCCGCTCGTAGCGAGCCAACCGGAATGCCGTCAAGCTTGACCTCGTACGCCCTCCAACGGTCAGGGTAGCTCGTTGCACGCCGGATTGTAATCTGTGGTTGGTCACTCATATCCACACGCACAACGCATCACATCACTGGCGGCGGGCCAGTGATGTGAAATAAGAACTGCAGCGTAATCCTGCCGTCCAGTGCATGTGATTGGTTAGAAATCATACTCAGAAAGGCTGCAGGAGGATACCGGTGATTGTGCCGTCTGGCGCGACCAGGTTGCTCACTCGACAACCGCCGTCCCAATGCAGCGTGCATCCAAAGGCGTGGACAACCACTCCCCAACCGCGCTTCGCCAGCACGAGGTCGCATAGGTACTCGTACCATAGTCCGGGTCGTCGGACCGGTCGGTGCTGAACGTGTGACCGACCGGAATTATCTGGGCGTCTCCGAAGTGAGCAGCGTCGTAAAGGCCTCTAACCCCCCCGTCACTACCAATGGACGGCCTCACTGCTTTCCAACTCTTGCTCTGCAGCGAAACGTCTCTTGCTGCCGACTCGTGGAGAGCCACGACTGGTCCCGGGACAGAAGTAGTGTTCCCCGCAGACTCGGACACATTCCACAAGCCCAAACGACAAGGCTCGAGGGCACATCCCAGCAGGGGCACATCACTGAGACTGTACCCTGGGTCGATGGCGACCATCTTTGAAGACGTGATTTTGAAGGAGCCGATCATGGAACTATATTATTAACCATGAATGAATTCTGCCTAAGTAGATAATAGGAGGGAAATACGGAATCGATGGGACGTCCTTAACCATGATTTGAAATTATGGGCTTGGAGAAAAACGGTCAATGAAAAAGGGAATTGGCGGGGCGGCGATTCTGGTAACCACCGGGGTTGAGCACAATGGATTTTACGGGCACGAAGGATGACTCAGGCTTTCAGCCTGCAGTGGGCACACCGGAAATGATCCCAGGCCATTGGGCTGGTATGAGACGGACCTTTGGTCTGATAAGAGAATGGCCGCGAATGATGACGATATAGCAATTGGCAAAACGAATTTCCGGAAGCGTCGCTAAAAAACAAAAAAAGGGTTTTGGGCAGGCGTATGCTATAAACAGGCAACTCCTAACGGAGTTGTGACGCCGGCCAGTAATCGGCGTAATCGGAGGATCGTAAGGGCGATGCGCCAAGAACGAGATGCTCCCAGGAGAACGCAAGGCTTTGAATCCAGCATGACTGTGGCGAGCGGGTTGTGTAGTTTCGCGGCATGAAATCTGATTTGGAAGGGGATCTGGAACGGTTTTCGAGAATGGCGTTTCTGAGAGCCGCGGACTGTACGGAAGCGATTCGAAGATTTCACAGTCTGAAGTCCCAGATCGAACGGATGATTTCAAAGTCCAAGGTCCAAAAGCTAAAGCCACATAAGGGGATAGGCGACCAGGAAAGGAAGCAGCGAGATTTTGAGTTGCTGAGGAAAGTGTATGAGTGGGTGTTTGTGCCGATGTCGATTTGGCCGGTGGATGTGAGAGGCCTTTGTTTGCATTTGTTGGATTGTGTTGAGGGCGGACGGAAAGTGGATGAGAGGGCAAGGTTGTTGTGCGAGTATTTGGGGGATGCGCCGGCACGCGAAGTATGCGAGCAGGTGGCCGAGTATGAGCATGCGGTGAAGGCCGGGAGTTATGAGAGTCTGATTGAGGCGCAATATAAGTTTGATCTGATGGAGCGGGAGTTGGAGGAGAATGCGGAGTTCAAGGCGGATTGGGAGCGGTTGACGTCGGAGTTTGCGGTTTCGAAGTATCGAAATGCGAGAGGGGTGATACGGCGGCGGCGGGTGGAGGAGCGGAATTTTCGGGCGAGTGATTGGAAGTTTTCGTGGCGGAGGGAGGCGGAGCGGTTTCAGTTGGTGTTCGACGCGTTTTGTCATCGGTGGGATTTGTATGGGATGGAAAAGGACAGGCCGTTGTTATTGAAATTGAGCGTGAATTTGACGCCGTTCAGCACGATGATCGAGGTGCCGCGGTATTGGAGTTTTGATCCGAAACGGGATTTGAAATGGGGTGCGGTGACGAAGTTGCATAGAATGCGAGAGGTGCGGCGGCAGGGGCCGAAGTTAAGTCCAAGCCGGGCAGCGCGGCACACAGAGGCGGCTCTGGCGCGAAGACTTTGGCGAGAGGCGACGAGAACCGGGTTGAAGGGTGACGGGCGGAAGGTGTGGGTGATGGAACGGTTGGGTTGGGATGTGAGGACGGATGAGAGCAAGTTGAGGAGGTTGTTGAAGGGGTGAAAGGCATGCCGAGAAAACAACCCCGAACATCCAACATCGAGCCTCCTTACGTCGACTGCCACATGAAAATCACTTATTTTCTCACTTTTTCGGCCGGGTGGAGTGTTCCTGAAGCCAGGCAACATCCTGATTATTTGGGGAGTCAAACTGATCGGGGGCGCTGCCGTTCACTTGCACGGCAGGCATGGTGCGAGGGTCGCGCCATCGGTGAATCTCCGAATGGCCATCAGCAAAAGAGAAACTGCCTGAAAAATGATGGTACTGGCCGGGCAAATCGTAGAACCCATAGCTCGCGGGCTGATCCGGCCAACCAGTCATGCGCGTGCAGAAGTTGCCAATATCTATACTATCTTCGCGCATATCCAGAAAAACGAAGATGAATGACGGACCAGGATCAGCCAATTCGGCTTGTTTAAAATACAGCTTGTAGCCAGCCGTATCAAGATACGGGCTGCCGTCCCACGCGCCAAAACCACCCAGGTAAAAATTCATGGACATAGTGCGGACCCGCGGCATTTGCTGTCCATTGATAAGAGAAAACGAACGGTCGGCCGGACATCTCCAGATTTGGAGATTCTTGCCGCAATACGGCCACATTGGGCTTTTGGTAATGTCGTGGTCCGGGTCCCAGTTCGCAGGATTAGCTGGATTCCAGGGCTGGATATAACCCGTGACCCAGGTTCCGGCTATCGTGGATGGATCATAAGGACTATCACTGGCGTAAAGGAGACGCTCCTGATTGTCTTCTGAGTACATGCGCCAGGCGAAGCAAAGCTGCCGGTGATTGGACATGCACTGGACGTTTTGCGCTTTCAACTTTCCTTTGTTGAGCGCTGGCAACAGCAGGCTCGCAAGTATGGCGATGATTGCGACCACAACCAGTAGTTCGATCAGGGTAAACGCGGAGCGACCGCGGTGACATTCCAACACGATTCCCGACTTTCGATCGAAGCTGAGCATGCTTATAACCGACTATAAGCGCGTCGTTCCGGCATTCAAATCAAAAGAAACGATTTCAGGTTCAATTTTCTCGCATGTGCGGTCAAACGCACAGTTCCCCAGATGGACGAACCAGTACGGTGACAGAGAAATTTCGAGACAAACGGCCCTCCTCGCGACCCTCTGCTCGAGGTACGTATTTGGCGTAACAGGCGGAACCCCGTTGGGGTTCAGGTTCGTTCGCGCTCCCCACCCAGGGTAGCTCGTTCCTCGCAACCCTGGGCTGGAGGGCGCAATCCCTTCGGGATTGCCGGACGCCAAGCACAAACCCAGAGAGGAAAGTATCGAAACTTAATGGTCTTATTACTGGTATGGGCCTCGTTTCGCTTCACGCATGCATTGGGGCCATGAACCAACAGTGTCCGCCTCTTGTACGTCGGCGGCGACGTGGTTCATGGAGAAATTGGGATGGTGCTCTGGAGCGGGATTTCACCGCGCAACATTTTGCCGGCTTGATCCGCGAGTTTCAGATACCAGTCGCTGGGCAGCGCCGTTCCATCAATGTTTAGTGGCACGAAGGTCCCCTGGGCTGGTAATTCCGCGGCGGTTGGCGCGAGCTTGAACATGGCCGTGCCTTCGTCCACTTCGTCGAACATCGCTCCGTAAATCATCGTGCATCCGGACCGGAGCGCATTGTAAGCCTGACGCCAGTAGAATGCCCCGGCGTTGCGCGGGATCTGGTTCAGTGGACCGGCGTTCAAATTGTGCCACGAGAAACCGGGGAAGATGACAGGCATGTATTCGCGCCCGGTATTCGTGACATCGGCAAGATCTGGAACGATGAGATTCGACCGGAAATTGTCCGCGCCGGCATTGTCGGCGTAGCGGCCCACGGACCAGGGGCTGAGAATGTCGAACGAATGGAATGCTGGAGTCCAGGCAGCATTGGTCTGCGCATCGTTGTTCAGCGTCCGCCAATAGGTCGGCAGCCCGCCCATCACAGTGCAACCGGCAGCTTTGAAAAAGCTAATCACCTGTTGCGCCTGCTGCGGCGTGTCCGGTCGGCCCGAAAAACCAAAGCCCCAAATCGCTACGACGGGTTTGCCTTTGTGTCGAAGATAAAAGGGGCTCTGCGTTAGCTGCATCGTATTGGCCAGGAAGGTCCAATCATTTGTTAACGTGCTGACCAGCGTATTGGTTGGCTGACCGGAGATATCGTACATAACCGCGAACACGCGGCCATAAGTCTCGGCCCCGGACCTCACATTCGCGGCGACCTGGTTACGCAAGGCAGAAAAACTGGGGCTGGACAGCTCACTGCTGAATCGCTGCAGAAAAACGCCATCGAGATGGTTATTCATCATCCACTTAAAATGGCGCATCACCGTTTTCTGTTTGTATGCTGAATACAGCTTTGCTGGAGCGCCATTCGACAGAGTCATGCTGGTTGCAAACAGCTCATCCGGGTCCAATTCGGAAATATCCGGCCAGAAATCCACGGTTGCGTTGGTCGCAACGGGATTGTTGTTTCGGAACCAATGCACCCACTGATTGACGGGCGAGCCGTCTCCCGCGCAAGCGAACCAGCCCTGGTAGCCCATGAGCAATTTGTGGTACATCGTGCCCGGGTCGACCTCGGGCGCGAGCCGAAAAAACTCATTGGTCGGTTGAATCGGAAGCGCGACCGTTTTCAAGTTGTTCGTCAGCACAATTGCATTCGTTACGATTTGCCAGGAGATTTGTCCCGACAGGTTCGAGCTCTGCTGAACAACGACCCCCTCGTTGCCCGTCGGCCAATACAACGCTACGTTGGCGCCCGCCCGGCTGATCCGCAGCAATGGCGGCACGGGCGATACATTTACCGAAATTGAAACCGGCGCGGACAACGTCGTCGCGCTATCATTGTCCGCTGCCTGCGCCGTCAGAACATAGGAGCCGGAGGCCATGTTCGTCCAGGTGGCGGTCCAAGGGTTTGACCCGCTCTGCCCGACTGAATTTGTTCCGGCGAAAAAACGAACGTTCGTCACACTTCCATCCAGATCGGTCGCTGTCGCGGCGACAGTTACCCCAACATTCGGATTGCTGACATACAATACGGCGCCACTCACAGGATTGGTAATCGTCACCTGCGGCCGGAGCGTCGCGCTCGAATTACTGGATTGCGGCGGCACAAAATCTGTGGCTTTGGTGATCGCGATGTTGTCCCATTGCGCAGCAACTGGGAAATAACCTGCCGCTGCTCCTGTTCCAGTGAGGCCGTCGTAAAATGCGCGCACGAGTATGTTCGTCCCCGTGGTGCTGGTATTGAAACTGCGATAAACAAAATAGCCTTTATCTGCTTCCGAATCCGTCGCGCCAAGGACAATTTGTGGTTCGCCGGGAGCATCGTTGAAATCGACCACTGTGTTTACGTGATTCGCGCTATCGCCCATATTCCATAGGTAGGCGCTGAAAACGTAAGCTGTCGCTGCGTCAAGCAGGACCGAGCGGCTATATGAACTGACGGGCGAACCACTTGTCAATTGCGCCTGAGCCAGCACGCCGCCATCATAAGCCACGGAGTTCGCTCCGACATTGGCGTACATGTCGCCCGAGCGGCTCCAACTCGTCGGAGACGGGTAATTGGTTCCCACAGGTGTCCCAGGGGATTGGAAATCACCGTTGGGAATTAGCTGAACCTGCTCGGTTCCGGGTTTGATGCTCGACAATTTGAGTTTGGTTTGGGCCAGGATGGAAAAGTCAAATAACAGAATTCCGAGCAAGAGGATCGATCGCGCCCGCGCCGATTCGCACAATTTCGTGCTATACCGAAGCGGCTGACCTCGGCCGCTTTTATACCGCTTATCGACGCAAGCAAACACTCGAATGATTCTTTCCCGATTATAAGAACGGAGAACACGATGACGATTTCGTGTGCCAAATTCCATCCCCGTTTTAGGGGAGGGTGCTTCACTCTTTTCTTCTGCCCCTTTGTCGAAGTGAAGGTTACGCTATTCTAACGATTGCCGCTGTATTTTAGCAACACACCCTGAAACTGATGCGCCCGATCACAAGCACGGCATTCTCAATCTCAATCGTCTTGCCGTGCTGGCTTTGCGTTGCCAACGGCGCTCCGCACTCGGCTGCCGCACCCTCCACGGACGTAGTCGAAATTCAATCGGTGGCGGTTAATGGCAAACCCATTCCGCTGGCCGGAAAAACAAAGATCAATTCAGGACCGGCGCCTCAAAACATCTCCTTCACCTTTGGACAAGCTACCAATTCCACACGCGCTCCGATTCGGGTGCGCTATAAGCTGGAAGGCTACGACAGCGCCTGGCATGAGGGCGGCGGGGAAATGTTCCTGATGCTGCGTTTCTATAACGATGCCGGCGACGCCATTGGGCAAAAGAGTTTTCTCGTGAATGGCGACAGTGCGGGATGGAATGGTGAAATGAAGACATCGACCTTCTCGCATCGTCGCGAGACGGTGGTTGTTCCGCCCAGAGCAGCAAACTTTTGGATCGTGATGTCGTCGGCCGGGCCGCCTGCGACGGTCGGACTTTATGTGGTGGATCATCTCGTCGTTTCGAAGCTCGGAGATTCCGGTCCCGCCAGCGTGTTGCTGCAGGCAGTATTTGATCATACAACCAGATTTGATCCAACAAATCAGGCTCCGCTCGGTTGGACTCGTGATGGTATCCACCCGAGCATGGCGAAAATCATTGACCTGGAACCGGATCGCACGGCCAAGGCTCTGGCGATTTTGGATGATGACCCGGAGAGCCACGCCGAATGGCACACCATCAGGGAATTCGCTCCAGCGGTTAAGCCAGGCGATCGCCTCGATGTCGAATGGAACGAAGTATTCACCATGGGCGTTGGCAATGGCCATGAAGCCCACTACGAAAGGCTGCCTCCGGGCGACTATCAATTTCGCGTGACAGAAGTCACTGCATTGGGTGCTCTAACCGGCATTGAAGCGTTGATCGGCATCAAGGTCCCGCTTCCGCTTTGGGAGATGCCATGGTTTTGGGCTGCTGCGATTGCGTTCTTCATCGCGGCATTGATGGGTATGAGCCGTTACGTTACCTGGACGAAAATGCGTCAGGAACTTGCACGGGTTGAAAACCAGCGCGCTTTGGAACAGGAACGACTGCGGATAGCGCACGATATTCACGACGACCTTGGAGCGCGACTCACCCAAATCTCGCTCGCCAGCGCCATGGCTCATGACAGCCCCGGTTTGCCTTCAGGCGCGCGCTCCGAGTTCGACCGCATCTCACAAATGGCGCGCGACACCGTTTCCGCACTTTACGAGACCGTTTGGGCCGTTAATCCGGAAAACGACAATCTCGACGCACTCGGCAACTATCTTTGCCAAATGGTCCATCAACTCTGCGAACAAGCGAAGCTCTCTTGCCGGCTGCGCGTCCCCGAACTGCCGCGTCATGTTCAGGTCGCCAGCCAGTTGCGCCACAACGTCATCCTCGCAGTCAAAGAGGCGATCAACAACATCATCAAACATGCCAGCGCGAGCGAAGTGGCCTTTCAAGTCATCTTCGAGGGTGATGTACTGAACATTTCGATTTCTGATAATGGCAGCGGATTCAACACGACGGATCATATCATGGGCAATGGCCTGGCGAACATGAAGCAGCGCCTCGAAGCCATCGGCGGACGTTGCAACATCGAAAGTTCAGCCGGCAAAGGCACAACGATTTTAATGCATGTCGCCGCCCGGCCCCTCGAAGCTCGGCAGGAAAGACAGTCGTCGCATGGAGCCAGCGTTTAATAACTCTCAATGAATAAAACGGTTGTCATAGTTGAAGATGATCGCGCATTGCGTCAGCAATTTCTCGCAATTCTCGCAACCGCATCGGACATACGATGCATCGGCGCTTTCGCATCTGCCGAAGAGGCGCTTAAGGCGATCCCCGCGAAAACGCCCGATGTTGTTTTGATGGACATTAAGTTGCCCGGTATGTCTGGCATTGATTGCGTCGCCAAGCTCAAACGCGCCCTGCCTTCACTGCAAATCATCATGGTGACCGTTTTTGAGGACAGCGAACGCATCTTTCGCGCTTTAAAAGCAGGAGCGAGCGGTTATCTCGTCAAATCTCGCCCGCCGGAGCAATTATTGGAAGCAATTCGCGATGTGCATTCCGGAGGCTCGCCAATGTCGAGCCATATCGCCCGCAAAGTCGTTCAACATTTTCATCTCCTCGAACCTTCGCCGAAAGAAGGGGAGAACTTGTCGCCACGGGAAGAACAAGTGCTTGACCTCCTGGCATCAGGTTTTATTTACAAAGAAATTGGCGACAAGCTTAATATCAGCGTCGAAACGGTTCGCACTTACGTGAAGAATATTTGCAACAAAATGCATGTCCGCAATCGCTTGGAAGCTGTCGCCAAGCATCGGATCGATCCGTACTGACGTCCGCGGTTGGCAGGCGGATTTGCACTGTCGGACTCGCCTGGAAACTACCAGCGGGCGGCGTTGTCTCGCGCGCCGCCCACTGGCCCCTCTCACACCTTACGGCAAAGGCGGCACAGGCGGGAACTTAAGTCGGAAGAACTGGAACGACAATGTTGTTGGCGGTATATAGCCGTTCTTTACATTATTCGTCACACTCAACAAATCAGTCCATGGTCCCGTCAAGGTGGGAGTGGCCTGCAAGGTGGCTTGTCCAAGCCACCCAACGGTCGGACGGGGAACCGAGTTTGTGATGCTCACGGGTTGGAACATGTCAATTCCTACGTATTGACCGCACGGACGAACTACGTTGTAGCGCACGCGCGAAACGTGAATGTATCCGGAAGCGGCAACCCCGTTGGTCGCAGGATCTGTCTGAAAGCGCGCGACCGATTGCGGCCCTTGATTTACACCCGACAGATTCACGTTGGGGAGTTCAAAGTAAGCCACCTTCCAGGTTCCACTGCCGGTCAAGGTCTCCCGGTAGCTGTAGGGGCTTCCAAAGACGCTCGTGCCGGTCAATTGGTTTGGAAAAGTTATGGCAGCAACGCCAAATTTCAAGGTTTGGTAAGGCCATGGATATAATCTGGCGCCGACCATGGCGGGATCATCGTAGTATGTGAGGGCCATCACGACATCGGCATTATCCTGGTAGGTGGGTCCCAATGGAGGAACCGCGCTCGGGCCGGGGACAATCGCGAATTGAACGTTGTTGTTTCCACTTGTGGGCGCTAGAGACAGGCGCTGGTCGCTGGGAGGACCGACAAGCTCGACCACCATGTTTTGGTCGCCCCCGGAGTTGCCTGGAGTTAACCCATTGGTAATTCCATTCTGCAAGTCCAACTCCACATAATATCCATAATTTGTGGTGCAAATCAATGGGTTGAGCAAATAGCTGGAATCAGGATCCAGTCCGGCTAGAGCATTTGTTCCGGTTCTTACAACACCCAACTCAATACGATCGATGAAGGGAGAGCCGCCTGCGAATGAAAGTCGTGGACCACCCGTATATGGCGCAGTGTTAACGCCGGCCAGGTTCACTGACGGAATCCAGAATGCCAACTTCAGCCACTGACCCGATCCGGTTAATGTGTAAAGCGGTCCTGTATAGAGCGCGGTCGTACCCGTGCCATCCACAGCATATAATTCTGGACCAAACTGCACGCCAGTAAGAGCTGGATCGTCGTAAAACTCGACGCACACTTTCATCGCTCTTGGTGCATTGCAAGGGAGGCCCAAGTAGTTGCTCAAAATGCCAAAGTTCATGGCAGAGCTCGTCGCCTGGACGGCTTTGCGCAAATCGCCGACGGGTCCGACGCCGGATTGATAGGCAACCATCTGGTCGATGTCGTTTGTTAGAATGATGAGGTTGTTGGTTACGCCCGCGTTGAGGTCAACATAAGCGAGATTCACTGGCGGCTCTGGACTGCAGGCCACGGGCGGTTGGAAAACCGCGTTCACCACATTTGTGGTGCCGAATACGCCGGCCGACCCGACCGCCACCGCGCGGATGAGGATTCCGGGGACACCTTCAACTCGCAGCGTTCCATTATTGACGCCCCCATACAGCGTTCCGGGCGGAGCTGGTGTCGGCACGTAACCAATATAACGCAGTCCGGTCGTATTCCCAGGAGCAGGGTTGATTGCATTCGTAATGCTGAACAGCATCCAATTCCAGTGTCCGTTATTGGCGCCTGCCGGAATTGGCCCGGCACTTACCGGCAACTCAGTTCCCAGCGCGCCTTCTCGGAAAGTAATTACCTTTCCAGTTCCATTGGCATTATAGAGTGCGTCATTTCCGAATATCTGCAGAAGAATGTCCACGTTTGGCACATTGCCAAATTGAGCATAGTTGGCGTCCGCGATGTTCATGAACGAAGAGAGGGATGCGTCACCTGTCAAACCATCTCTTATGGCCGAGGAGAAATCCTGGTCGCCGCCGGTAGCAAACGCAACGTTCGGCAGCCACGCACCGGGCGTATCAAATGTCGCGGCCTGATCTACAATCAGGTAATCAACGCCCGTGCTATTCGTGTCTATGGTTGGCGGCCAGTTCGTCGGGTAAAAGGGCCCGGTTTGAGCCTGCACGCGGTAATGCGATGTGAGGCAAATCAACGCGATTGCGAAGCATGCGAGCCGTTTCGTTTTGTTGTCCATTGTCTTTGAGGGAAGCGAGTTCATGGTTTTGGTGAGGTTAAGGAAATTGCACTAAAGTTTTGTCACTCGTTGTGATTTCATATTCGGGTCAGCCCAAGAGTAGCTGACCTTTGGAAACCGGCGGTATCCCCGAAAGCGGGGAGGGATGATTCCAACGATGAGGAGACCAGTGAAGACGACTATTTTGAAGCTGCCCTCGTTTCGACGCGTCCTTTAGATATTTTTTCTCCCATTTCGGGCAGGACGCCTCACGGCAGCTTAAACTTCGAGCATTGACTGAGAAATTTGCGCGGATTTTGTAAAACCAACTTGTCGATCGCCTCGGCACTATGCTGTCGGCGGCGCATCTCCAGCGCGGTCTTCGGCACCGCTAAAGGATCGCTGACACCCCAATCACAAGCGCAATTCATCCAGATGCGCTCGTTGCCATAAACTTCCACCATATCAATAGCGCGAGCGGGCGTGCATTTCGATTCAGGATAAAGCGTCATGCCCGCCCACATCCCGGTATCCAGCACCAATTTAACCGTGTGCTCCTCGACGTGATCGATGATTACACGCTCCGGTCGAATGCGCTTGTCACTCTTAATAACATCCAGAATCAGCCGCGTGCCTTTTAATTTATCTTCAAGATGCGGCGTGTGAACGAGGATGAGTTGATTTTCGCGCGCGGCGAGATCGACGTGCATCTCCAGCACGCGCATCTCATTGCGCGAATTTTTGTTCAAGCCGATCTCGCCGATTCCCAGCACATTCGCGCGCCCAAGAAATTTCGGAATAATCCCAACGACCTCTTCGGCCAGTTTGACGTCCTCAGATTCCTTCGGATTGATGCAAAGCCAGCAGAAATGCGGCAAACCAAATTTCGCCGCGCGCCTGGGTTCATGCTCCGTAAGCTGGCAAAAGTAATCATAAAAGCCATCAGCGGAGCTGCGATCGAAGCCCGCCCAAAACGCGGGCTCGCATATGGCCTGGCAGCCGGCCATCGCCATTCTCACATAATCATCCGTCACCCGGCTGACCATGTGCGCATGCGGCTCAATATATTTCATAAAACACTAATCGTCCGCGTCCTTGGTTACGACATTATCCGTTTTTCAGTCCCGGCCACGCCCCACAAGCCGCCTTCGTCGTCGCCGCTGGAATCGGTTCAGTGGTCGGATCGCTCAACGCGAGCAAAACTCCCTTCGCCCGCTCTGGCCGTTCCTTTTCGAGTTCCTCCATGGCTTTGCGGAAACTCGCCAGGCGAAAATCCGCTTCGCCCTCCGCGCGGTCGAGCCGGTCAAGGAAGGCGGCGAGATCGAGCAACTTGCTGCGGGCATCCATGTAATACAGATCAAGCACTTGCTGGCGTGTCATAACATCGTATTAGACTCAGTATAGGGCAGGGCTATTCGGTGACAACGGCAAGATCTCTCTCGCTATTGCCTTCCGAGCGGCCTTCCGCCTCTTTGCGAGAACCATTCATCCACCCAATCACGTACTCTGCCGCCGTCTCCGCAGCATTTCCAAGTACATTATGGTCTGAATGCGTCACGATTCGATATTCTTTCAACGCCGGACAGTTTTTCTTCAACCAACGCCTGACCCAAAACCATGGAACAATCGGGTCGAACAGCCCCGTAATCCCGTAGACCGGCATACTCACATTCCTGGCTGCTTCGCGTGGATCATTCTTTCCCAGCAGATGCAGACGATGTTTCGCAGCCTGTTGGTCAAGCCGCGTGCGCCGGGCAAGAAATTCATCCAGCGCAGCTTTTGCGTCCGGCGAATGCCTGTGCCGCAAACGGGCAATTCGCGCATAGCCAAAAAGTATCCGCGTCAAAACCCCCAACGAAATTGCGCCACAGACAAATTCCGCCAGCCGCACACCCCAGATCATCGGATGCCGCACGAACCCGCCGGCCAAAATAACGCCTTCGGCCTGAAAGTGTTTTCGCGAAAGTAACGGCCACAGAACTTGCGAACTGAATGATTCAGCCAGCAACCAACCCCGGGTAACGCCGTAACGCGCCAACTCAGTTTCAACGCCGATAGCATACTCGTCGAGCGACCATGTCAACGTCCGCGGATACGTGATTTCGACAAAACGGACCCGGCCATGAAGCGCTTTCCTGAAGCGACCGATCAACGTCCAATCACCGTGAAGCCCGGGAAGATACACGAGCGTGGGCAGTGACTCCGGTCCATGGATGCGAATTTGTAGCTCTTCGGCCATTAAATTGATGCGTCTAGCGCGTTTAAACGAGCTTTTCCAACTCTCGGTGATTTACTTTGCCGGTCCCAAGGCGTGGGATTTCATGAACCACTTTGATCTCGCGCGGCACCGCCAGGTTGCTCAGACCCCCTCCGCGAATGGCCGCTCGCACTTCGTCCATCGTCAATCGGGCCTCGTTCGTCGCGGCGATCAATTTCTCTCCCTTTTCTTCGTCCGGTTTTGCGACAACTGCAATCGCAAACTTCAACCCATATTTCGGAAACGCCCCCGCGAGCGTCTCTTCCACCGCCACTAAACTGAGCATTTCGCCACTCACCTTGGCAAATCGTTTCAGCCGGCCGAGAATATGGACATATCCCTCGGCATCTACGTTCACAATATCACCCGTATCATACCAGCCGCCAAGTGCCTGAAAGCTCGCGTTCGCTTCCGGATTCAAATAACCGCGCATAATGTTCGGGCCGCGCACGAACAATCGTCCGCTTGGACTGTTGCCCTCGCCGTCATGCGCGCTGGAAACGCCCTCGACAGGTTCCAACCTGTATTCAATGTCCGGCAACAATTGTCCCGCCGAACCGTGTTTCGACCTTATCGGCGTGTTGGCGCTGACACAAGGGCTGCACTCCGTTGCGCCATAGCCTTCAATGATCCGAACACCAAATTTTCTCATCCACACATTGGCCGTGTTCTCCTGAAGTTTTTCCGCGCCCGCAAACAAATAGCGCAGGGTTCGAAAATCATAAGGATGTGCCTTGCGCGCGTAACCGTTCAAAAATGTGTTTGTGCCGAATAGCACAGTGCAATCCAGATTGTAAAACGCCGACGGCACAACTCGATAATGCAAAGGGGACACATAAAGGAAAACAAACGTGCTGCGCGCCAGCGGCAAGAGCAATCCGATCGTCAGCCCAAAACTGTGGAACAAGGGCAGGGCATTGAAGAACCTGTCGCTCTCCATCAAATCGATCACCGAAATCATCTGGCGAATGTTCGCCAGCACATTACGATGCGTCAGTTCAACCGCCTTCGGCTCGCCTTCCGAGCCGCTCGTGAACAATATTAGCGCAGAATCTTCGGCCTTGGGAAAACCAATCGGCGTTTGAGAAACTAGCGCGGCAGCAAATTTCCGCCATGCGGAAATTCCAGCGCGAACATCTTCCAGAAACAAGATCTCCATTCCCGCATCTTGAAATGGTTTCAAATCGAGCTTGAGATTATCGATGAACCTTTTGGACGTGATGATCACCTTCAGTTCCGCAACTCGCGAGCAAGCAAGCAGGATGGCCGGCCCGGAAGTGTAATTCAGAACGGAGGGAACCTTTTTCGCAAACCATAGGCTGAGAAGCACCACTGGCATCGCATTCACATTTGGCAAAAGGACGCCGATGCGTTGTGTGTCATCATTACGATCAGATTGCGGCGCTGTGGTGGGGCGCGCTGTCCCCGGCGCACCATGTCTGCAACGCTTCCGCCACTGCGCCGCCAGGACGCTCGCCGCAGTCAGCAACTTGCGATACGAAAGTTTCTGCATCGTCGCATCCTGCAAAATGATTTTCTTCTGCCGCCGCTTTGCCGCTTCCAAAATCGCCCCCGGCAAACTGGTCGCTCCAAACTCCATTTCCGCCTCAAACCGCTGTTTGACCATCTGATCCCGCAGCCATTCAGTCAGCTTGTGCCGCGCGTTCGTCACGCTCGCGTGCTCACTCTTTGGCGGCATGAGTACGTTGCTGAAATGAACGGACAAACGCGGGAACCATGATTTGCGGCCTGGGCTCGGTGAAAACGGCAGCCGATACGCGTCGCGAAGATAGGCCGTAATGACCTTCGCGTGAGTTTTGTGCATCAGAAATCCCGTGCCGTCGAACAGCTTCATTAACGAACCAGTCCGCGAGAGTCTTCCTTCGGGAAAAAGTACCAGCCGTCCGCCCTTTTGCAGATACTCGGCCATACGCTTGACGCCGTAAGGCGAATTCATGTCCACCGGGAAAGTGCGGCTGTTAATCATGATGCGCTTGTGAATCCAACTCACGTCCGCGGCTTCGCGAGAGACCGCGAAACGCCAATCCTTTTCCAGGCACACGCCAATCAACAGCCAATCCCACCACGACGAATGATTCGGCAGCAGCAGGACCGGGCCGGGAGTTTTCAGCGCCTCAAAGTTGTAGGCGCGGTAACCATAGAGCAATCGAACCAGCCAATTTAAGAAGCGAATCACAACGGAAGAACGCGTCGGGCAACAAGAAACAAAATCATCAATCCACTTACCACAACCGCAGCGGGACCTAACCATCGGTCCATCGGCAACGCACCAGGTCGGCTGACAAACATGGTTCCAGAAAGCGTCTCCTTCTGCCCGGGAAAGCCCGCACTCGCACGCTCGACCCCCGACCGATCTACCAATTGCGAAATTCCGGAACTCGCCACCCGGAAGATTGGAATCCCGTATTCCGCCGCGCGCACCCGCGCAACGCGCGCATGCAATTCGTGCTCGTGCCTGCCCCATTCCACGACATCCATAGTCGGAACAATCATCGCTTGCGCGCCGAGTCGCACAAGTCGATCCGTCACCCGCGTGTAACTCAAATCGTAGCAAATACAAATACCGATTTTGCCCCAGGGCGATTCCCACAACCTCTGTTCTTTAGCGGGCAATCCATCCTTCAGGAATTGCACCGGGACACTCTTGCCTTGCTCGAACACGATGTCGCCATTGGTTCCAATCACAAATGCCGTGTCATAGAAATCTCCCGAGGGCAGGGGATCTTTTCCGCCAGCGACAAGGTAACGTCGATGCTCTTTGCACCACTCTTTGATCTTATCCGGCACGGGACCCAGAAAAGCGTATTCGCACAAAACGATCAACTCGGTTTCTGGTTTGCTCTCGATAAGTTTGTCGAGTGCTGAAATGACTTCGTATTCAGCCGGAAATTCGAGTTGCACTCCCGCGACATTGACGCTTCGGCCAATCGGAGACGGCAATCGTACAAGCCACCACATCGATATGATGAGCAAAACCAGCGCCGCTGTGAAGTAAATCAGGCCCTTCGATTTGATTAACCAAAATCCTGCGGCAACCGCAACAACAAGGAAGCCGATGCCATACATGCCCATGAACTTCATTAGCGGCATGTACGCGCCAGCAGAAAATGCGTAACCAATGTTGAGCCACGAGAATCGCAGGTAATAAAGTTCACCCCGAAAATACTCCAGCCCAGTCCAAAGGAACGGCAGCAGCAAACCGCCTCGAAGAGGCCCGAAATGACTCAAGCACGAACGGCCGAGTGTCACAAAAAGGGCAGTCCAAAACGCAAGGACCAGCCACAACACAATCGCCGAAGGCCCGAACAGGACCCAAAAGCACGACAACTGCGGACCCGCAATCAACATCCCCGCGCCCAGACTGATATAAAACGACTGCCGCGCCGAGCGAGCCCGCATCAATTGCAACAGGGCGAAGACATACAGCGTTGTCAAAACCGCCAGATAGGGCGTACTGTAGGCCAGATGAAACGCCACGACCGCAACGCCACCCCAGAGCAAAGCCGCTCCGATCGTCAAAGGCTTGCCCGTAAGCGCTTGGGCTCGCGGTTGTCGACTAAAACCGGCTTCTGCCTCGGTAGCTTGGCTGGGTTGAATGACGATTTCGCTCACAAATTCATGATTGCTATTAGCCCCAATCCGGTTCAAGCAAAGAAAAAATCATCAGGGTTTGACCCAGGCATCCGTAGAGACAATTCTGGGATTTTGCAGATTAACTGATCTCGACCCGTGGCTCCGCTGGTTACGAATGCTATAAAGAAACGCGAATCTTAAGATACTTCCATGCGAACTGAATCCTTTTGCAACTCCATTCCATTCAAACGAGGCGGGTTCCCTGGAACTCCTCTAACTGCTCTATACGGGCTCATGCTGGTCTTAACTGCGGTATCCAGTGACGCGGATGAATTACAGTTTGTCCACACCCGGGGGCACGACATCGTCAATGAAAAAGCGGAGAAGGTGCTGTTGCGAGGCGTCGGATTGGGAAACTGGATGTTGCCCGAAGGCTACATGTGGAAGTTTGGAAATCAGGCGGACCGACCGCGCCGCATCGAAAAACTCGTCAGCGACTTGATCGGCGCGGAGAATGCCGCGCATTTCTGGGCCGAATTCCGCCAGAACTACATCACAGAAGCTGACATCCGGCGTATCGCTGAGTTGGGCTACAATTCCGCCCGGCCCGCGCTCAATTCTCGACTTTTCTTGAAGGAGACCGGAGAGCCGGATTTCAACAGCGAAGGATTCCAACTCCTCGACCATCTCGTGAAGTGGTGCAAGGCCAACGGCATTTACGTCATCATAGACATGCACGGCGCTCCGGGTGGACAGACCGGTCAAAACATTGACGACAGTGCGGACGACCAGCCCGAGTTGTTCATGCAGCCCATGTATCAAGAGCAGTTGGTCAATTTGTGGACCGCCATTGCGCGTAGATACAGGGATGAGCCCGCGGTGGCCGGATACGATTTGTTGAATGAACCGCTGCCAGCACGCACTGGCGCCGCCGCAAAATACAAAGCACAATTGGAGCCCCTGTATAAACGTCTCACTACGGCAATTCGGGAGGTGGACGCGAAGCACATGATCATTGTTGAAGGAATGGATTGGGCGAACGATTGGTCAATTTTCACCGGTCCGTTTGATAAGAATCTCGTATATCAATTTCATTACTATTGCTGGGACAATCCTGCCGCATTAATAAGCATCGCCAAGTATCTGGATTATCGAAAGCGTTTCAATGCGCCGATCTGGGTCGGCGAGACCGGCGAGCGGGACAATACGATTTATTGGGCTACGACCGAGTATTTCGAGGCCAATAATATCGGGTGGTGCTTCTGGCCGTGGAAGAAAATGGATGCAGAAAACAGCCCAATTTCCGTGAAGCGCCCCTCTCATTGGGACGCGATAGTCGCTTATTCGCGAGGGGAAGCCAAGCCAGCCAATGAAATTGCGAAAAAGGCCTTCGATGAATTATTAATCAATATCCGCATTGAAAAATGCGTGTCTCATCCAGCGGTGGTCAATGCCATGATGCGCAGGGTTCCAAGCCGGATTGAGGCGGAGAATTTTGGTCACGCCGGAGCGGGTGTATCGTATCATGTTAAGGGGCCGGCCCAACGCTCCAAATATTATCGAGTTTCAGAGCCAGTGCCAATCAGCGTCGGTGAAACCCAGCGGCCTCGTTCAAGCCAATACATTACTCTAAAGGAGACAGAATGGACGATGTACACAATCGATAGCGGTGCTGTTCAGAATTGTGAAATTAAATTGAGGGCGCGCGCCGCCGGATCTTCTGCAGAGGCCGAACTTGTTGTCGGGGACAAGACGAGCGCAGTGGAAATCACGCAAAATGCCTGGACCGAGATCAAGCTTGCGCCGCTCCAATTCGTTCCCGGCCCAAATCAACTGAAGTGGATTGTAAAACGAGGAACGGCCGATCTGGATTGGCTGGACGTAAATGTAACTGCGACTTCGCAATAACCCGCGTGGTTTGTATCGCTTTGGCGTATTCAGAGGGACCATGAACCAGGAATGTCCGCCTCCTTATGTCGGCGGCTACGTGGTTCAAGGCAAGCAGGTACTCATTTGACGATTCTCGATGCTGTCCGCCCCGCATCGAGCAACGCGATTATCCGGTCGGTATCATATACGCAACCGGCCCACGTGCCGCCCCCGGCCGATTGCAAAGCCGCCCACAGCCGCGTGTCGTCAGGCAATTTGGCATTGGGAGCGAGATCCTTTCGCGGCAAACGCTTTGCAAGAATGAGTGCCCCTTCCTCCGCCGTAAATCGCCGGGCCCCTTCTCCAACCAAATCAATGCTTCCTTCCATCCGATTTCGATCGATCAATATTCGAACGATATCGCCATCCAGAACTTTCCCAATCGGTCCGCCTGCCAATGCTTCCGGACCGATATGTCCAATGCACGCGCCAGTCGAAACGCCGGAGAAGCGCGCATCCGTCAACAGTGTGATGTGCTTTCCGAAAGGCAAATGCTTCAATGCGCTCGTCACCTGGTAAGTCTCTTCCATGCCGGTTCCCATCGGTCCGATTCCAGTGAGCACCAGCACTTCGCCCGATTTGACTCGGCTTTCCTTGATTGCGGCGATGGCGTCTTTCTCCGAAACATAAACTCTTGCCATTCCTTCCATACGATAAACGCCATCCGAACCCACAATGGATGAATCAATCGCCGTCGCTTTTACCACCGATCCTTCAGGCGCTAGATTGCCTTTCGGAAAAACCAACGTCCTGGTCAATCCTCGTTTCTGAGCTTCTTCTGGCGACAGGATGACATCCTCCGGACTGACGCCATCCAACTTTTGCAGCAGCTCGCGAAACCGAACACGCCTTTCGGAGCCTTCCCACTGATCAAGATCTTCGTTCAGCGTCTTTCCAGTAACCGTCAGCACTTCCGTCTTCAATAAACCCAGTCTCCGCAAGTGCAACATCACTTCCGGCACACCGCCCGCCAGAAAAACGCGAACAGTCGGATGGTGCACGGGTCCATTTGGCAGAACGCTCACCAATCGTGGAACGCGGCGATTCACATCAATCCAATCATCTACGCCGGGCGGTTTCAGCCCGGCTGCGTGCGCAATCGCCGGAATATGCAAAAGCAAATTTGTCGAGCCTCCAAAGGCAGCGTGGGCCACCATCGCGTTTTCAATGCTTGCCGAAGTCAAAATATCTCGCATCCAAATCTTCCGCTCATCCAAACCGTGCAACGCGCGTGTTGACCTGCGGGCCACTTCCAGCCAAACGGGCTGCCCGGAAGGCGCGAGCGCGGAGTGCGGCACCGCCAATCCCAAAGCCTCCGCCACTACTTGCGATGTCGCTGCCGTGCCAAGAAATTGGCAGCCTCCACCCGGCGACGCACACGCCCGGCAACCCAATTCGGCCGCTTCACTCAAAGATACCAATCCGTGTGCATAACGTGCCCCAATCGATTGTATCGTCCCAGCATCCTCGCCATTCGCTGGCGGCAGCGTCACACCTCCCGGCACAATCACACACGGCAGATCACGAAGCCCGGCCACCGCCATCATCATCGCCGGCAATCCCTTGTCGCACGTAGCAATCCCCAGCGCTCCAGCGCGCAGCGGCAAAGAACGCGCCAACCGCCGAAAGACCAACGCCGCATCATTTCGATACGGCAAACTATCGAACATACCAACCGTTCCCTGGGTCCGTCCATCACATGGGTCCGAGCAATATCCCGCAAACGGAATTGTCTTGAGCCTTCGAAATTCCTCAGCCGCTTCCGCCACCAGCAATCCAATTTCCCAATGTCCAGTATGATATCCAAGCGCCAATGGTGTGCCATCAGGCGCGCGCAATCCACCCTGCGTGCTTAAAATCAGAAACTGTTTGCGTCCAACTTCGGCCGGGTTCCAACCCATCCCGGCATTTTGGCTCAATCCAAACAGGTCTCCGCTCGGACTTTTCAGCAGCATTTCTTCCGTGATCGGCAGCGCGCCCGCTGGTCCGCTCGACTTGGTGTGTATCTGATAGATATCCGGCGAATCGGCTGCGCAATGATCCAAACTCATGCGTCAATTGAACCAACAGTATGCGCCGAAACAAAGGCAAAGTGGATAATCCATGACAAAATCCGTTACAACGCTCTACAAGTTTTTTAACATCGCGCCCATGAGAGAACAGCGTTGGGTGCGCATCATCCCCGTGGCGCTCATCATGTACACCATCTCGTACGTGGATCGAACCAATGTTTCCCTTGCGTTGGATCCGACTATTTCATCCATGATGACGGATTTGGTCATGGACGATAAACTGAAGGGGCTGGCAGTGGGCATCTTTTTTTGGGGTTACTTGTTGCTGCAACTACCTGGGGGTTATCTGGCATCGCACTGGAGCGCCAGAAAAGTTATCAGCATATTTTTGATCGCATGGGGCATCTGCGCCGCTGGATCTGGACTGGTAAAAACCTTTTGGCAGTTCGAGGCCGCGCGGTTTTTGCTCGGCCTCGCGGAAAGCGGTGTTTTCCCAGCGACGACGGTTTTGCTCGCAAATTGGTTTCCGCGCGCTGAGCGTGCGCGCGCAAATGGCTATTGGAACCTGTCCCAGCCGCTTGCAGTGGTAGCATCCGCTCCGTTGACTACGAGCCTGCTAAAGCATTTCGGATGGCAGCGCACTATGATGCTGGAAGGCGCGCTGCCCTTCATCTGGCTGCCCATATGGTGGTTCTGTATTCGCGATCATCCGAGGGAAGCGAAATGGATTTCAAGGGAGGAACGCGAGTATCTCGAACAGACCCTCGAACGAGAGGCAGCGTCGTTAGAGCCTTCCGAAGGCACTCCTCTATTGTCGCGATTGGTCAATCCCTCGCTGTTAGTGATGACTCTCATTTATTTTCTGCACAATTGCGCCGCCTATGGTTGCATGGCGTTCTTTACATCCACGCTGAAGGGCAGGGGATTCAGCAAGGACCAATATGGCACTTTATTGGCTATCCCGTACGCAGTCACTGCCGTCATAATGATTCTCAATTCATGGCACTCCGACAAAACCCGCGAGCGTCGCGGCCACGTCGCTGCGGTCTACACCCTCAGCGGCGCGAGCCTGATTCTAAGCGTCTTATTGCGCGAACACTTCTGGGTATCGTACGTTTTAATGTGCCTGGCAATTCCAGGACCTTTTGCGGCCATTGCGCCCTTTTGGGCCGTTGCCAGCGAGACCATGTCTCGCGCCGCGTTGGGATTAGCCGTCGGTATCGTGAACGCTTTCGGCAATTTGGGCGGCTTTGCCGGACCGTTCGTCGCTGGATGGTTGAGCAAAGAATACGGTAATACTGCTGTTTCCTTCACCGCCCTAGGTGTTGGAATGATTGTCGCGGCAGGCCTCGCGTTCCTCTTGCCAAAAGCAGCACTAATCTCGCAGGCAGCGACGAATGCTATACCACCGCCGGAACCCGCGGGTAAGTCCACGAACTAAGCTACCTCGCCACACGTATCCCAAGCGTGAATTTCATGAAAAAACTACTTCGAGAAGCTGTCCTCGAACGTCGTCTCGTTTGCGATGGCGCGATGGGCACTCAACTGATGCTTGCTGGCCTCGAACAAGGTAATTGTGGCGAGGTGTGGAATCTTACGCATCCGGAGCGGGTCCTCGCCATTCAACCGGTACGTCGAAGCCGGCGCCGATTGCCTCATCAGCAATACCTTCGGCGGTAGCCCGCTTATGCTTAGGCGTCATGGTCACGCTGATGATTTGCGCGAGATAAACGAGGCTGGCGTTCGCATCGCCAAAGAAGCGTTCGGCGAACGACCCGGCTATGTTCTTGGCGACATCGGCCCGCTGGGCGCAATCCTCGAACCTTACGGTGATCTCTCTGAATCCGATGCTCGCGCCGCCCTCGATCAACAAGCCACCGCGCTGGTTGAAGCTGGTGCCGCCAGTGCGATCAATTTCCTCGCTGTCCAGCAGAACTCGCCTGCCATCCCGAGAGACCGCAGGCGCAAGCTTTAGATTTTTGTGAGTGACGGGCAGCTCCGGCGCGTGCTTCTCGATTCGCATTTCGCCGCGCCGCATCGTATGGCAGCGAACCACACCCGCTTCGGCATTGATTCGGCAAGAGCAAGAGAGCCGAAAATTTCCGGCGAGATGAGTTTCCTGGGGACCTGGCGCAGAAAGGAATCTCATTCCTTCGGTGATCTCGACCAGGCATTCTTTGCATTTCCCCTGATTGCGACAGGATGTCGGAACCCTGATTCCCAACAATTCGGCGCAATCGAAGAGCGAAGAACCACACGCCCCTTCAGCCCGCCGCTGGTTGAAATGCAATTCTACGCTCATCCGAATTAATTTTTGTATCGCCCCCCAACCGCTGCCTCTGGCAAATCAGCCCGGAGAACCCATCCCGCTCAAAGTGAATCCGCTTTCGCTGCGCGATCCAGGCCAACTCGATTCGTATCTGAAGTGTCTCAGGAATTTCGTTATCCTAGAATGCACAATCCTTGGTTTCGCATGGAGAATTCTATCTCCCAAGCCCGCGCGTCGGGCCGACCAGGCAAGGGGAATCGCAGAATTCGGGAGTGTTTTGCACCCAATCTCCATATATGAAGCTCGTTGCGAGCATTGACTTGGTGGCAGGTTTAACGGGAAAGAAAACGTTCCGCAGACTTGTCGCACGAGGGCGAAGGCGGTAGGTTCTTTGCCATGAGCGCGACATTAACGGTTAATCTGGATTCAGAGATTCTGAAATTTGCGGAGCAGGAGGCGCACGCGCGGCATACAACTGTAGCCGAGGTGGTCGCTCGTCAACTAAGTGTGATGGCTCGTAACTGGCAGGACAGCCGGGCCGGCAAGACGCCAACTACCGATGCATTGCGTGGCGCGGTGAAGCTGCCGCCTGACTTCGACGAACGGGTTGCTTTAACGGAGGAATTGCAGAAGAAGCATGGCGTCCAGGGATAAAATCTTCCTGGATACCGATGTGGCACTGGATCATTTGGCAGATCGACAGCCGTTTGCCGAATATGCTCACAGGATTCTCGCTTTAGCAGAGACCGGCGAACTTACCGCCAGCGTTTCGTCGCTTTCTTTCAGCAATCTCTACTACATTCTACGAAAGGTGAATGGGCATGCTGATGCGCTGGCACTCCTTGGGAAGTTGAAACTGTTGGTTCGTGTTTTGTCCGTGGGCGATGCGGTAATCCGCCGCTCTTTCATCGAGCTTCAGGGACTTCGAAGATGCGATTCAGCATTTTACTGCGAAGGCGGAAGGAAGTGTTAACGCAATCATCACACGGAATAAAGCTGATTATTCCGCGAGCGAAATTCCTGTTCTGTCGCCGGACGAATTTCTCGCGAAACTCGATTTGCAGGATAGGTAAATGATTTCTGTGGCAAGGTAGCGGTGTTTGGGGCGGTGACTGGCTACCAAATCCTGATGGTATTCGATAGACAATCCATACCAATGAGAACGACGTTCGCGAGCATTGCCATGGCTTATCTGTGCCCAAACTAATCGCTTACTCTATTTAGAGGCAACGAAATACGTCATGGAGGATAGAGCTTGCGAAGTGTCTCGTCCATCGGAGTCTTAGTGCTTCCTGGCCGAGCGCAAATTGTTTGCCAAGCCGCGGACTTGTTCGTTGAAAGGATCGAGTTTCAGGCAGGTTTCGGCAACGAGCAGGGCATCATCCAGGCGATTGGTTTGGAGCAGGAGGTTGACGTAGTGAAAGACGGCTTCGGGACTCCACGGACTGAAGGCGAACGCTTGCAAGCAGGCGAAATTGGCTTCCTTGAGGAGGCGTTGGAGTTCGGCGTTGGTTTTGGGCCGATATTCGGGCGGGCACTGCGGGCTAAAGCGCCACAGGTAAACGCCCGCAATCGCGCTGCGGAGCTTGGAAAATGATTTTTGCGCGTCGATGTCGTGGATGAATTTGCGGTCGCCGGAGAAGCCGTTGAAGTCGTAGCGGACGTAGGTCTTCTCGATCCAACGGGCGACTTTCTCGACGGAGGTGTCGTCATCGATGACGTCGCCGGTGAGACGGCGGGAGTATTGTTTCCAGAATTCATGATCGCGATCCAGGGTGTCGTCGGGAATTGAAGAAAGAGGCTGGCGATTTACTTTCATGATGACGCCGTGGGGTGTGAGGTGTGGATACATCCATTCGAGCGGCAGGCTTTCTTCAACAAAAAATTCGTGGTTGGGATTTTTGTCGAAAATGACTTTCGCTATGAGCGCGTTGATGCTCATGACGGCGACCTGGCCAGAGACCTGGATATGATTGTCAACTATGTGGACTTCTTCGCCGGGTCTGAGTTGGTTGAGGCGCGTGCGACGGTCAACGTCAAGAGTATATTCCTGCATCGCGCGTTGTTGATCGTCGATGGTAGGCGTGTAGATCTCGCGGTCGGGATAGAGACCTCCGGGACTTTTGGCGATCTCGTTCGGATAGGCGGCTTCCAGGAGCAGACGATTGAGTCGGATTCGGGCGTGGCTTTGGGGATTTTGATGCAGAAAGTCGGTGAGTCGGTCGGACAGAGTGACGTGGGCGAAGCGGTCGGGTGTGTAGACAGTCGAGGACGCCGACGAGAACGAGGACGAAGAGAGTTTTGATGGGGAATCGTCGAGCAGATGGTTCAAATCCTTCGCGAGGTTTTTGCAGAGGAGCTTTTGATCTTCCTGGGCGCAGACGATGTCCTGGGTCGGCGCGCTGAGGTGTTCGTACAAGTATTTGGAGAGATTATCCTGAGCAGGTGCAGGACTTAGTTTGGAGGCGAAGGAAATTGGGGCAGGGAAGTCGCGTTCAGTAAACCAGGAAGTGTTGATGCGCCGGCGTTTCTCAACACCATCGCCAAAGGTGGCCAGGGCGCGATCAATTGGCATGGCGGCCCGGGCGAGCAGATTGGTTTGGTAGTCATTGTCTTTGAGGATGGTGCGGCAGAGTTCGCTGAAGAACGGTGGATCGATTTGGGCGCTGCGATTGTAATGAGCGCGGATGTAATTGAGGTACGGCGGGTCAGCGAGCGCATTTTGGGTAATGACGTAAACGTCGCGGCGGTCGAAGGTTTGATCTTCAGCGGGTTGGCAATTGTGTGGAGTGAAACTTTCGCAAAAAACCATGTACGTTGGGCAGAAGCGTCCCGCGTCGGTGCCCCCGAAGAGAATGGCGTCGCGCGTCATTTCGGGAAAAAGAGGTTTGCTATCGGCACCTTTGAACGGCGGTTTGAACATATCGTGCCCAAACCAATAACCGAACATGTGACCGCGCTGATCGCATTCGAACCAGTGGGAGAGGCCGGAGTAAAGTGGAAGAATTGCGAACAGGCCGAGTATTATAGCAACGGGTGAACTACGACGATAGAGCAGGAGTGTAGTCAAAAAGGCAAGAGTCAAGACCAGCAACAGGAGATTGGCAAAAATGGGAAGGCCATATTGGTTTGTGTCAAAAGCTCTGGCAGTCCAATGAGGCAAATCGAAAAGATCAATTTGCCCGGCGGGTCCGAAATAATGTTTGCCAGTGCGATCGAGAAGATTGTAAAGCGCGAGCACCAGGGCCATTGCTCCACCTGTAAGACCCCATCGGCGAAATTGCTCGTAATGCACCGCCAGATAAGCAGCGGTGAGCGCCAGACCATAGCCGATGAGACATGCGACGATCGTGTGCGAAGCATTGAAAAATACTTTAACGAGATCAGCAGAGGCGCGCTCGGGCGTTGGATTGAGGAGGATCATCAACAACACCCCAAGACACAGCCAGGTTGCGGTAAGGCCAATTAGCCATGCTCGCTCACGCTGCCGAAATTTTTTGATGGAAATAAACGGTATCACGGCGATGAATAATCCAATCCAGGTGAACGACTCCGCCACGCCGCTGACGAGCATGCCCAATTGTCCAACGAACCGGCCCGGGTCGTGCGTTATGTCCGTCGGATTGGGCTGTTCATATTGGCCGCGGCTCAGTGCGTGAAAGAAGCCGTCAACCGTGCGCGGATAGCACCATTGCATCGGCGGGTTGGTCATGCACGAAACCGGCATGTAAAAGTAAAAAGCTGCGCCGAGAAGCCAAAGTAGGCCCATGATTAACACCGGCCGCCATTCCGTAAGCAAGGCTTTGGTGCGTAGCGCAAGCCAGGCACACGCAATCAGCGAGCCGATGCCGATCAAATTAAAGATCAAGAGCAGCCCGGATTTTGCGCCAATGTTACCGACGAGATGTGTTCCGGCGGTTAATGTATGAAGATTGCAGAGGAGATAAATGATGCCGTTCCCGAGAAAGATGTCGCGGCCAAGGGCTGGTTTGCCGGCGGCGATCAGGACTTCAATGCCGAGCGCGGCGACGACGAGACTTTGGTGGGTCGTGAAACAGATGCCGAAAAGTAAGAGAGCCCAATAGAGGTAACGGTGCTGTTGTGGCGCATAGAGCCAACGCATGAGGCATAGCAACACGAGCATGAACCATGGGACACTTGAAACCGCAATGCGATTGGCGGCGACGGATTCCCGCCACATGAAACTGTCGAGACCCATCAGCAATCCGGCGGCAAGGCCACAGACAATGCAAATGGCCGTTTCCCATTTGCCGGTGAGAGTTTTCAGCGATTCCAGGCTGCCAATCAGCAAGCTACTTCCTCGGGCGACGAGCAGGGAGATTAGAGCGCAAGCGAGCGCGCCGGCTGTTGCCTCAGCCAGCGCCACTCGCCACGCCATGTTCCCCACCGGCACCAGGGCCGTCCAAAGCCAGCTATAAATCGTCCAGACCGGATAACCGGGCGGATGCGGAATGCCTGCATACATTGAGCCCGTGACCAGTTCGCCGGAATCTTCCAGAGTCACTTCCGGCGCAAGAGTCGCGACATAAACAATCCATACGGCGGAAAAAGTGATGATGAAGGTCAACCAGTCGCGCTTTCTGAATAGCGGGTCGACACGCAAACTGGATGACGGCGGAGCGGTTACGGGTTGTTGGGGTGCGGGCTTCGGGTCGAGTTGAGACGCTTTGCGTTTTGCCATAAGAAGTTCAATCGATAGACACCGGTTTGGCGGAATTCGTGTGACGAACGTTTGGCTGATATGCGCCGAAAGTGAGTCGCGGGTTTTGAAATACAGATTTCGGTGGGCGTGGTGTCTATTAAACGAAGGCTGGCATCGAAGGTTCGTGACGACAACGAGCGCGGGTGGTCTAAAATTACTGATGAACCAGGTCGAGTGAGGAATGCGAGGAAACCGTGGAAATCAACGGCGTGAGCAACAACTGGCCAAAGGGAAGTGTTAATAAGTCGCTGGTTCCTTGTACACCGTTTCAAAGAAACAAATTGGCGAATTGAACGTTGCTAATCAAAAGCAGTCTGCTTATAGAATAGCCAAGCAAATTAACGCGGGAAAATCCATGGTGGTGAACTCTGAACCTGGTGCAAGGCGGATTCCAAAGCAGGCGGGCGAGCAAAGCTGTCTGCAAAAGGCGCGCTGCCGGAGTCTGCGTCTGGTTTCGCTTCCGTTGCACCAAATTGCACCTAGTTGCACCAAATTGCACCAAAACATTTTGATGGCGGGTCGCATCGGTCGCCCGGCAACCTGGGGGCGGCTCGCGCTCTGGTGCTTGCTCGTGTTCATATGTGCTTTCGCACTTTCCGCGGCAGCAGCGCTGCAATTTGACGTATTTCTTGGATATGACGGCGTCGTGCCGAATGCGACCTGGATTCCGATCGTTTGCGAGGTGAAAAATGACGGACCCTCTTTCACGGGAGTCGTCGAAGTTGATTCTGACGGAGGTAATTCGGGCCAAACCCGCAAGATGGTGGTTGAACTGCCAACCGGGACTCTCAAGCGATTTACCATCCCCGTAATTTCGACGACGCGGAATTATCAGAAATGGGATGTGCGGCTGCTCGATGAACGCGGCAAAGTGCGCGCGGAACAATTGTCGATTCCGGTACGAAAGGAAGTATCTTCCGGCACCCCAATTCTTGGCGCGTTGCCGCGCACCGCCAGTTTTACGCCGGTGCTGCTGCCGATTAAGCAGCAGCAGCCCGGATTGCAGCCGGCCTCGGCGCGTCTGTTGCCGACAATTTTTCCAGACAACCCCATCGTGCTCGAAGGAATGAGCGCGCTTTATCTCAATTCGGCAAAGGCCGCTGACCTTCGGCTGAGAGAGCCAAACCAGGTTGATGCGCTATATCGCTGGTTGAACGCCGGTGGTCATCTCATCGTCGGCGTGGAGCAGATTTCCGACATTACCTCAACCCCCTGGCTGGACCAGCTTTGTCCTGTGGAGTTGAAGGACATGAAAACCGTCCGGCGTCATCCCGAGCTTCAAGATTGGTTGAAGACCGGTGGGTGGACAACCAACGCCGCGCGCTCGATGCGAACTGCGGCGATGAACTATCCAGGACAGCAGCGGAAAAATCGCCCACAAAACCAATTGCCGCAGCAGACGCCCCAGCCGCAAACACCCGTCTCAGGTGAGAATCCCTTCGGCAGTTTAGAAAGCGATTCGAATTTTGAATTGGCAGACATTCAATTGGCGGTCGGCACTGTCCGCGATGGCCAGGTGGTCCAGGGCGCCGAAGACCTGCCATTAATGATCACCGCCAACCGTGGCCGGGGCCGGATTACGGTGTTGATGTTCAGCCCGGAGCGCGAGCCGTTTCGCTCATGGAAAAACCTGCCGACATTTTGGACGAAGCTCGCGGATGTGCCGGGCGACCTATATGCGACGCCGGATTACAATTATCGAGGAGAGGTTGGGAGCGATGGAATCTTCGGCGCGATGATTGATACGCGGCAAGTCCATAAGCTGCCGGTCGAATGGCTGCTGCTCTTGCTGATAGTTTATCTGGTCGTCATTGGCCCGCTGGACCAATTCTGGTTGAAGAAAATTGGCAAGCCGATGCTCACCTGGATCACTTTCCCGTGTTACGTGGTGATGTTTTCGCTGCTGATTTATTTTATCGGCTACAAGTTGCGCGCCGGCGAAGCGGAATGGAATGAATTGCACGTGGTGGATGTCTTTATAAACGGCGAGAATGCGCAACTTCGCGGACGCACTTACGCCTCTATCTATGCGCCTTCGAATCAACGATACGAGATCGACGGTGACCAAAAATATGCAACGCTTCGGGGCGAAATCGTTCCAGCGATGGCCTACGGCGCCAGCCAGTCGTCCGAAAAGGCGAATGTGGTGCAAAACGGAGATACTTTTAAGGCGGAGATTTTCATTCCGGTTTGGACCAGCCAGTTATTCATTAGCGACTGGTGGCAGCCTGCGGTCGCGCCGTTGAATGTGAGCGTGACTCCACAGGGCGATGGCTGGCAAGTAAAGGCCGAAAATCGAACTGACCACAAGCTCACCGATGCGAAAATTGCCGTCGAAGGTTATTTGATGGAATTGGGCGAGCTTCCGGCAAACCAAACAAAGGTGTTTAAGGTCGTGCGAGGGCAGGCTATGTCATTGAAGGATTTTGTTTCCACTCACGGCCAGAATTTTGCGAACGCAGCGCATTCCCGCCAGCGATCGTTCGGCGGCAGCGAGAGCGGGCAGATTGCCGATATGCCGAACAGCACCGTCGCGGCATCGTTCCTCTCGCAACTCGACACGCAGGAGACGTTTGTCGCTCCCCCGGGCCTCGATGTATCGTCGGCAGTTGCTCACGGCAGCGCGGTTCTATTCGCGTGGGCCGCGGACTACACCCCGGTCAAACCGCTGTATCACATTACTCCCAAACGCGCCCATCAAAATACAATGTGGCGAATTACGGTTCCGGTCGGACTTTAGCCTTTAGACTCATTTATTTAGCATGAATGCACCACCAATTCCCGCCGTTCAGACCCACGGATTGACCCGCATGTATGGCGCGATTGCAGCTCTCTCCGGATTGGATTTAACGGTCAATAAGGGCGACCTGTTCGGGTTTATTGGTTCAAATGGAGCGGGCAAGACGACCACACTGCGCATTCTTGCAACGTTTCTGGCGCCTTCGGCTGGGACGGCGCAGATTCTTGGACATGATGTTGTTCGCGATGCGGATGCGGTTCGCCATGTGATTGGATACATGCCCGATTTCTTTGGCGTGTACAAAGACATGGAGGTGACGGAATATTTGGATTTCTTTGGCGCGTGCTACAAAATTCCAACGGCTCAGCGCGAGAAGACGGTCAATGATGTGCTCGAATTGGTTGGCCTCACCGAAAAGAAGGGCGCGCTCATCGGCGCATTGAGCCGCGGCATGCAGCAGCGGCTGGGCCTGGCGCGCGTCTTGATTCACGATCCGCAGCTTTTGCTTTTGGACGAACCGGCGAGCGGCCTCGACCCACGAGCGCGCATTGAAATGATGGCCATCCTTCAGGAGCTTCAACGGCTCGGCAAAACGATCATCATTTCGTCCCATATCCTCAGCGAACTTCAGACGCTCTGCAATCGAGTCGCGATCATTGAGAAGGGCAGGCTCATTTACAGCGGCCCGGTTCAGGGTGTGCGCGACCAGATGTCGCAGGGCCGCGTCATCTGGGTGCGCGTGTCGAGCGATCAGAACCAGGCGCTGGAACTGCTCAAGACTCGTTCCGAGATTTCCGAAGTGACGACCGTGGACGGTGAAATCAAGATCACCTTCACCAACCACGACACTGACCACAGCATTGTCGCGGATGTCCTGGTGCGCGGCGGGGCGAAGCTCATCGAATTGCGCGAGGACGAAATCGGCCTGGAAGAAGTTTTCATGCGCGTCACGCGTGGGGAAACTCAGTAGGTTGCAAGTTGTGCGCCAAGGGTTGAACGTTGAAAGTTGCAAGTTGCAGCTTAAAGGAGCAGCGCCTGCGACTGATAACTTGCGACAATGCCTGCATTGCCAATAGTCGAGCGAGAATTGCGCGTCGCGGCGCGCAAAGGGGAGACGTATTGGTCGCGCTGTGGCGTGGTCCTTGGCCTTGGATTGCTGTGGATTCCAGGCTGGTTGGGCACGTTTGGCACGTCGACTGAGCTTAACACTTTCATTTTCGATGGAATGCTCTGGGCTGGCTTCGGTGTGAGTTGCGTAGCGTGCCTTTTTACGGCAGATGCAATCAGCCGCGAGCGGCGGGATGGAACATTGGGTTTGCTCTTTCTATCTCGGGTCAGGGTAGCGGATGTCTTGTTGGGAAAATTGGGTTCCTCCGGTTTCAAGGGCCTTTGCATGCTCGCAGCATTTTTGCCGATGCTCATGATTCCTGTTTTGGCGGGTGGAGTGACGGGCGGGGAAGCCGCGCGGGAGGGGCTGGTCCTATTGAACACTTTTTGGTTCAGCTTGTGTGTTGGATTGTGGGCGTCGGGCCGCTCATCCGAAGCATACAAAACGATTTACACGGCTTGTTGGGTCGTTGGGGGTATTGTTTTGACCCCGTTTCTGTGTTCGTTTTCGTGGAGAAATGTTTTGCCCATTGGAGCCGCACCCTATGCATACGTGCCTCTGTCCAGGATCGACCTTCTGAGCCCAATAATGACTCTAGCGTATGGACGCGATTCCTTTTACAAAACTTCGCCATTACCATTTTGGATTTCTTTGGGATTGGTGCAGGGATTGGCCTGGCTTTTTTTTCTTCTTACTTCCATTCGCCTTCGGCGTTCGTTGCGCGAGCCCAGCGAAGATGTCTCTTCGATTGCAGCTAAGCGGCGCATCAAAAAACGAAAGCGGCTCTTTAATGCTGACAGCAATCCAATTGACTGGCTGGTCAGGCACGAGCGAGGCATTCGCACGACTCTTTGGATCGCGGTGCTGATCGAAGTTCTTTATTTCGTTTGGTCGTGGGCAATGTTTCGAGGAATGTTTAATCTGGGTTCGTCGACAGTCCTGTACTGGGTGATTTGGTTTGCCGCATCCACCTCGACGGATGCGTTATTCGCGCGCGCAGGCAGCAAGTTCTTCTACGATTCGAAGCGTTCGGGCCATCTCGAAATGTTGGTAACGACGCCGTTGGGTCCGAACGGAGTCATCCAGGGCCAATGGAGTGCGCTCAAGAAAATGTTGGCCTGGCCAGTGGCGATTTCCGTGGGCGCAATGCTGCTGGACGAGGACGTTTCGTTAGTGACTGAGATCGGCCAACCCGGTGCATTGCATTTGGGCTGGGTAATGCAATGTTTCGTCACCTGGGGAATAGACATTGCCGGCAGCATCCTGGGCGTTCTCGCCGTTTGCTGGTTTGGAATGCTGTTTGCATTGAAGGGAAAAAGCGCTGCCGGAATTATCCTTCGCGCTGCCGGCCTTGGAACGGCTGTGCCGGCGTTGTTCAAGACGCTTTATGAACTGGGCGCGGAACGCATCACTTTTATGCCCGCCAGCGGTCTGTGGCCTGGAACCATGAGTAACTGGCTCGAAGAAACTATTGTCATGCTGTACTACCTGTGGCTTTTCCGATTAGCGAGAAAGTGGGTCTTGCGCGAGCTTTCCGGGGCGGCGCCCGTTCGAAAGAAATTGTCCAGGCAACACTCGCCACGCGTCAAGTCACGCCCCCGTGTGACGCATGCAACCGATGTCACAGCGTCAGCACCATGAATACCTTCCCCGTAATCGATCGTGAACTCCGCATGCGCGCCCGGCAGGGAGTAACTTACTGGTCGCGTTGCGGCGTCGCGGCCATGGCCGGAATTATCGGCATACAAGAAATGGTTCTGGCGTCCAGTTCGCCGGCCACCGCCGGAGCCGCGACGTTCAGCGCGGTGAGCTGGCTTGGCTTTCTCATTGCCTGCATATGCTCGCTGGTCACTGCCGATACTCTCAGCCGGGAGCGGCGCGAAGGGACTCTGGGTCTGCTGTTGCTTACGGAACTGAAGAGCCACGACGTTGTCCTGGGGAAACTTTGCGCTGCCGGACTCACTGCGTGTTATGCTCTGGTCGGCTTTCTTCCAGCTCTGGCAATTGTTGTTTTGGCGGGTGGCGTCAGCGCTGGCGAGGTTTTGCGAACATCATTGGCGTTGCTGAACACGGTGGCCATCGCGCTCGCCGCGGGCATGTGGGTTTCGGGACGGACTCAAAGCCGGCATAAGGCGCTGCAAGGCGCGTTGCTGCTCGTGCTGCTGCTTTGCATCGTGCCGCGCATAGCGATGAATATTGGCAGCGTGTTTACCTACAAAGCCGCCGTGTTGGCGTGCTTCAGTCCCTACAGCTCGTTTTACATGGCATCGGATAAGATTTATTCAGGCGCGCCGTTTCACTTTTGGCTGTCGTTAATTTGCGCGCAGGTGGAAGCCTGGCTTTTGCTCGGCTGGACGGCGTTGCGGCTTTTCAAGAACTGGCAATCGCTGGAATGGTCGCCGCCGCGGCCGAAAGTGGTCGTGTGGGAACCGTTGTTGCCAGAAGAAGTTCAGTCGATGGCGGCGAGCCGGGCGGTAATGCTGGAGGAAGATCCGGTTTGTTGGGCGGTATCGCGAATGCGAATTCAGAACGCACTGATCTGGACGGGCACACTGTTTCTACTTTTAGGTGGGACTGGATTTTCCTGGGGCTCACTCCTCTCCGGAACTCGCGGCGGTCCGCTGGCGATGGGTTTATTGGACAGTTTGCATCTGCTGGTCAGTCTTGGATCGGCGGCGCTGCTGGCCTGGGCCGCGGGCCGTTTCTTCTTCGAAAAGCAACGCAACGGCGAATTGGAGGTGCTGCTTTCGACGCCGCTCGGAGCGCGAGATATTGTCGGTGGCAATTGGCGGGCGCTCTGCAAACCGCTTCGCGGCGCATGGCTGCTGGTTGGCTTTCTGGTGCTGGCCGAGCTCCTGTCTGGTTCCACAGCAGGCGGCCTGTTCACTTTCCAACGAGTGTTGGCTCCGGTGGTTCGAGTGTTGGACATCATGGCATTGTGTTGGATGGGAATGTGGTTTGGACTGCGGGCGCGCAAGCCATCGCACATCATGGGCTGGACAGTGGGAATGGTTGTAGCGCTGCCCTGGCTCATCTCGTTCCTGTTTATTATCGGCGCGAGCCTGAGCAGCGCGGCGTTCCTGACCCCTGGCGCGGCATACTCGGCCTCGTCGACGTTGCTATTTTGGTTCGCCATTTGGCCAATCCTTAATATTGCCAAGAACATCTTTTTTATCCGCTGGGCCAGTCAAAAGCTGCGAACCGAACTTCGCACTGAGGCGGCGCTCGCGGCTGGCGATTGGTTGAAGTGAACTGGCGCGGGGCTCAGAGAAAAACTCGAGAACAACGAAACGCAGGATCGATTGTCTAATTTCTTGGACGATGGACCGAGGCTTGCCAACACTTCAGTCAGCAATCACCAGTTACTGACGCCATGCCTTTTTTGCCCGTCATCGAACGTGAATTGCGCGCCTCGACGCGGCACCCCTTCACATACTATTTGCGGACGCTTGGGGCAGGGGCGTTGCTGCTGGCCAGCTTGTTTTTCGGGATCGAACATGGTTTCGAATCCAGTTTTGGCGGCAAGCTTTTCGGCCATCTCCATTTTACGATGTTCTGCGCAATTTGGATTCTAGTGCCATTGCTTGCAGCCGATTGCATTAGCCGCGAACGCCGCGAAGGAACACTCGGCCTTCTCTTTATGACCGGATTGCGAGGAGCGGACATCGTGGTGGCCAAGAGCGCGGCGCACGGAGTGCGCGCGTTGAGCTTGTGGGTCGCGGTTGCGCCAGTTCTAGCGCTTCCCTTTCTTCTTGGCGGAGTAAGCTGGCAGGAAGCCATGTTATCAGCCGCCTTCAATTCGAGCGCGATGTGCTGGGCCCTTGCCGCCGGAGTGCTTGGTTCGGCATGGAGCAAAACCTGGGGGCCAGCCGTTCTTCGCGCGGCAATATTCGCGCTTTTCTTCCTGCTGCTGATGGCAATCGTAACTGGCGAGGGCTTGGCGGCCATGCTACGCTCGGGGAAGTCTTCGCTCTTGGGTTCACCGGCGGCATTTTTCGAAATCGAGCCTGCCAAAGTGGATTATTTTTTCGTGCTGGGAATCGGATTCATTAGCAACCTGTCCCAGAATCTCGCTGCATTCGTTTTGCGTACAGTGACCAATGGCCAACTGACCTGGCTGGCGGTGCTCGTCTTCATTATCTCACTCCTGGGACTCACGACAGCAATTTTTCTGGCGGGCGCGAAAACTCGCCGTATCTGGCAGGAGCCGCCGCCGTCGCCGCAGCAAATCTGGTTGCAGCAAACTTTTTGCACGCCTGTCGTATGGATTTCGTTCTTTCATCGCTGGATGAAGCGCAAGCTCGAAGCGAACCCAATTGGCTGGCTTGAACAACGAACCTGGAGCGGACGATTGCTGACGTGGGGCTGGCTGGCGGTAATCATCTCGCTTTATAGCGCCGTTTTAACCGATCCGACTTTCTTTCAGCGAACCAGCACTCCGCAAAATCTGATGGGATGGCTGCTCGTTCTGAGCATGGCGATCAGCACAGCAGCCAGTTTCCGCCGCGAGCGCGAAAGCGGTGTGCTCGAATTGCTACTGGTGTCGCCAATTGGTGAACGCACGATCATTTCCGGCCGTTTGCGTGGATTGTGGAACCAATTCCTGCCGGCCTTCGGCCTGCTGCTGGTTGTTTGGGCGTATCTTGCAAGTATTTCGTTGACACGCGGAACTGATGCGAGCTCGATTCTGTTCTATGGGACGACCTTTTTTACATTGCCTGTAATCGGCCTGTATTTCTCGCTGCGATGTCGCGCGTTCATGACTGCTCTATTGGCCGCTTTGAGCGCTGGCTTTGTGATTCCATTCATTATCGGATCCATTCTTGCGTTCTGGTGGGTGAGTTTTGTCCCGGCGTCCCGCTATGGGGGCTATGCATCAATCGAACTCAGCGGAACACCGTGTTTCGTTGCGTTCGCGCAGGCTCTCGTTGCGATATTTTGCTGGAGACGTCTTCACACTCGCCTGAGGACTCGCTCGTTTCCCTTGGAGCGAGCTAACACTTAAGAATAGCCCGAATCTCAAGCAAAGCACTCACGGCTGCATGATTAGGTGAGAGGGCAGGGCGCGGCGTCCCCGCCGCGCCGGTTCGCGCTGCCGGATGAACTCTGCGCGGTGGGGACACCGCGCCTACCTTCTCTCAGTATCCGCGTAAAAATGCCTAAAACGCCGTTTTTGTTTTGCACACTCATTTGAGTTCCGCTTGATTGAAGCCGTGATCGGGAATCTGCTTCAACCTGAGTTGGTCGAATTAATCGAGAAACGCGATTTCGCGGGGCTCAGGGAAATCCTCTGCGACTTTCCGGCGCCTGATTTGGCTGAAATTTTTACCGACTTGAAGGCCGGTGACGAGGCAGTTTTGTTGCGTATCCTGCCACGCCAACTAGCCGCCGAAGTTTTCGAATATCTCAGCCTCCAGGACCAGGAACAGCTTGTTCAGGCGCTGGGCAACGAACAGGTCGCGCAAATTCTCAACGATCTTTCACCGGACGACCGCACCGCTTTGCTCGAAGAACTGCCGGCGGCTGTCACCCAGAAGTTGCTCAACCTCCTCACTCCGAAAGAACGCAAGATAGCCGGCGATTTGCTGGGTTACCCAAAGGATTCCATCGGTCGTCGAATGACCCCGGAATACGTCGCGATTCAACATAATTGGACCGTCAACGACGTCCTTGCGCACTTGCGCAAGGCGGGCCGGGATCGCGAATCGTTCAACCAGCTTTACGTTGTGGATGACAAAGGCCATCTCGTTGATTCGGTCCGCCTCCGCAACCTGGTGGTCGTTGACCTCAACACGCCCGTCAGTGAGGTCTTTGATCACCAATCACCTTCGCTCCACGCATCGGACGATCAGGAGACCGCGGTTGCTTCATTCAAGAAATATGATCGTACTATTCTGCCCGTGTTGGACTCAAATGATGTCCTTGTGGGTGTTGTGACAGTCGACGATGTGCTCGACGTCGCGGAAAAAGAAGCGACCGAAGACATCCAGAAAATCGGTGGTATGGAAGCGCTGGGCGCGCCCTACCTGCAGATTGAGATGCTCCAGATGATCCGCAAACGCGCGCCCTGGCTGATCATCCTGTTTCTCAGCGAAATGTTAACGACGACCGCGATGGGATTTTTTGAAAAGGAACTCGAACGCGCTGTCATCCTCTCTCTATTTCTGCCGCTGATCCTTTCCAGTGGCGGCAATTCCGGTTCACAAGCCACGACATTGATCATTCGGGCGATGTCGATTGGAGAAGTCAGTCTTCACGATTGGTGGCGCGTGATGCGCCGCGAAGCCATATCTGGGCTTGCGCTCGGTACCCTGCTGGGCACAGTCGGATTTGTGAGAATCAGCATTTGGCACCTCGTGTGGGGTTCCTATGGGCCTCATTGGCACCTCGTTGGCATGACCATTTTGTTCGCGCTGATCGGCGTCGTTATGTGGGGCACGCTTTCGGGCTCGATGCTCCCGCTAGTGCTGCGTCGTTGTGGTCTCGATCCGGCGACCTCATCCGCGCCTTTTGTTGCGACCCTCGTGGATGTGACCGGTTTGATCATTTATTTCACAATCGCGATGGTGGTCCTGCGCGGGACGTTGCTGTAAAACCAGTGGGCGCTGAGCAATCGCTGTTTCCTATCGTCAGGCAATTGCGTTTGCGCCAGCCAGTTCTCCGCCACCTTGCGGTTAACTTGGAGCCATTGTCGTCCGACATTTTCAATGGTCGAATTCCCCTGAGTGCAAGGACGAGGAGGACTTATAAAGATTAGGATTGCGATGGGAAAAACAAAAAGTCCCCGCCTCGCCTTACGGCCAAGCAGGGACTAAATGGGGGATGGGAGTTCGCCAAGCTCTCTTTCCCGCGCTGGCATTTGGCGCCTCATTTCTGGGGCTGCCAGCTTCCCGACGCTATTCTCCACGGCAAGCGGAGTCTTCGGCCTCGTAGCAGGGCCGCCCAGTATTCCGTTTTCCAGAACCACTGAGTTATTGAGTGAGGCTTTTCAGCTCGCTTCGACCGATGGTTGCGCCACCGGTTTGCGAACCAGGTAAAGACACGTCTATGACTTTCGTTCCGCGTCTTCACCGTTTAGCGCCGAGTCAGCCACCGCTTTTGGCAGTGCGTTTGCCCGGTGCCACGGGTCTCGCCTCTGAACTCTCAGGTTGCTTTTCTTTCACAGGTCGGCGGTTTCTTTTTTGACATCGCCGACGCTTCGAAAGGTTTTCACGGGTCATGCCTGGACCGCGTGTCCTTCCCGGTGCGTGTGCTCATTTTGTTTCGCCTTCCGGCGTTTTTCGTTTGGCAGACTTCGATTATTTTCGGAGACGCCAGAGTCACCCGCCCGTGCTGATACACAGTAGCAACCATCTACCCTCTGGTAACTGCGATTGGCTCAGGTTCGAAACTTCCCTGAGTTACTTGATTCGACTCGGAACGGTTTCTCATCGTTCCTCATCTCTCAGTTCCATCTTCGCGTAACTGACGACGCGCGAACGTCGCCAGAGGAACTGGTGAATACTGCCTCGGCCCCCGAACCTTGCGGTCCGGCTTTAGAGGGGCGTGAGCCAACCAGCCTGACTCAGCCTTTCCCCAGTCACCTGGGATTATCCTTGAGAGGTCCAGCTTCAATCTGTTGACTGCCGCCGGCCATCTCAGTTCTTTCAATGAACTGATCACAGATTATCAGAAATATTAAATCCGACAACGGAATCATATCCACAGACTTATTCACGAAAAACGGCAGATCGAATAATTTTCAGAAATCTCAATTCATTCGGAAAATCAGGGCTGCAGTGAATTGACGAAGAATTTTATTCACAACGGAAATTGCAAACAAAACGGCGTCGTGAACAACTTTTGTGAGGAATAATTCACGAACCGACGAGGACAGAACCTTTTTGGGCATGGAGTCCCGGCTTCAGACGTAGCAATTCAGTTCAAAACCACGGAGGAACACTGTGTTCATGCGTGTTTATCGGCGGTTGAAATGCCATCGATACGACTTCAGCCAGTTGCGTATTCTAAAACGCGGGCACGCCGAAAAGTATCTGCTGGGGTGCAGGGGAGATGCGTTCTAATACACCACTAGCGAGCGCACGGGATACCGCTTCAACTTATCGCGGCCATGCAGAAAACTTAGCTCGATCACAAACGCAATCTCCAAAATCTCCGCGCCAAGCCGTTGCACCAATGCCGCTGCCGCCGCTGCGGTGCCGCCAGTCGCCAAAAGATCATCGATGAGAAGCACTCGACTGCCGGGTTTGAGTGCATCGACATGCACTGCAACCGTCGCCGTGCCGTACTCCAGATCGTATTGCTCCTCGTGCGTTTGATATGGCAGTTTGCCTTTCTTTCGCACCGGAACAAATCCGGTTTCAAGCTTTACTGCCGCTGCCGCAGCGAAAATGAAACCGCGCGCATCAATCCCGACTACTGCATCCACCGTCCCGGGTTTGATGCCGTCCGTCAGCAAATCAACGCAGCCAGAGAAAAGGCGCGCGTCTGAGAGAACAGGAGTGATGTCTTTGAATTGAATTCCTGCTTTTGGAAAATCAGGAATATTCCGAATGGCGCGTTCGATCTCTGGAGTGGTCGGGCGAATCTGAGTCATGAGTTAGTCAGGTTGTTTGATTATTCGCGCTCAAATTGTACAAAGGTTGGGTGCAGTCCAAGGAAAATGCTATTTCCAGCGAAGGAATATGAAATCCGGTCCAACGTTTTAACGTTTCAACATCTTAACGCCTCAACGCTCAAATCTTCGTCGTCTCCATCTTCTCGATCATTTTGCGCAGCTTCTTGAGCGCAATATTCTGAATCTGGCGGACACGTTCGCGGGTAACGCCGAATTTTTGGCCGACCTCTTCCAGGGTTTTTTGTGAGCCGCCGTCGAGACCAAATCGCGCCCGCAAAATGGTCGCTTCACGCGGATCGAGGGTTTTCACCATTTCCTGCAGCATTCGGGTGACCGTTTTTTCTTCAAGTTGCTCGTACGGCGTGTCGGCACTTTCATCCTGAACGACTTCAGCGAAGTTATTGGAATCCTCGTCTCCGATTGGCGCATCGAGTGAAGCAGGCCGGATCGCAGCCATCCGCATTTGCGCGACGCGCGCGGCGGTGATGCCGAGTTCCTCACCCAATTCGTCATCGGTGGGTTCGCGGCCAAATTCCTCCTGCAAACGCATCGCGGTCCGTCGCATTTTGGAAATCTTGTCCACCAAATGCACCGGCAGACGAATCGTCTTCGATTGATTCGCCAGTGCGCGCTTGATCGACTGTTTGATCCACCACGAGCCGTAAGTCGAAAGTTTGCCGCCCTTTGCCGGATCGAAACGTTCAACCGCCTTCATCAGGCCGATGTTTCCCTCACTGATAAGATCAAGCAATGGCAGGCCAATGCCTTCGTAATCTCGGGCAATTTTCACTACGAGCCTCAAGTTCGCCTTGATCATCTGCTCGCGAGCCTTTTTATCGCCCTTCTTGATGCGGGCAGCCAATTCGATCTCCTCTTGCGGCGTCAGCAGTTTTACCTGGCCGATCTCGCGAAGGTAAAGCTTGATGGCTGTGTCGCCGTCGTAGGCGCTGCGGTCGCGGATACGCGGTTGTAAATCGTCGCCATCGCGAACGACCACGACCTTTGCCGCCTCGGCCTTGGCTTCAGCTTCCTCGCGCGCGAGATCTTCCGGGCTGGGTTCCTCGACCTCTTTGGGTTCCTCAGGTTCGGCAGGCGCTACGAGTGGCCGAGTGATCGGCAGCTCGGGCGCACGGCGAACCTTTGGATTTCGAACACTCCGCCGCGGATGATGCTTCTTAGCTTTCTTGTGGTTCTTCGCATGAGCGACCATAACCGGATTAATTCTTGTTTTTTAGATTGTTGTTGGCAACTAAATTCACCCGCGTAGAACCCTGTCGGACGACTCATTTCCCGATAACAAAAGGGGCCGAAAACCGACATGGGGACAAGTGCCCATACATGATTTAACACTCGAAATCATCATTAGTCTCGGTCTCGCGCAATCATTAAAAGGCGCAAAAGTTGGAATATCGCCGTTACCAGAGCGGCCACATATGTCATCGCTGCGGCACTCAATACTTCGCTGACACCAGCGCGTTCGTCGCCCTGTACGAGGCCCAACTTGAATAATTGTTCCTTGGCCCGGCGGCTGGCGTCGAATTCCACCGGCAAAGTCACGAGCTGGAATAGCGTCATAACGCCGAATATCGCAATTGCGAGCCAAATGAACTTGGAGAAAAATGGTCCACCCAAAAATAAACCCAGCAGGAAAAGGCCCATCCACGCCATGCTCGCAAAATTGGTGATCGGAACCAGCATCATCCGCCATTTCAGCAGAGCATATGCCGCCTGATGCTGCAACGCATGTCCCGTTTCGTGCGCAGCCACACCCACCGATGCAATCGAACGTCCCTCATAATTTTCGGGCGACAGAAACAGCGCCTTTTTGACCGGATCGTAGTGATCGGTCAAATGCCCGTCAATTTCCTGTACCGGCACATCCGACAGCCCCGTGTGGTCGAGAATTTCCCGTGCCGCCTGCGCGCCACTCAAACCGCTGCGAATACCCACTTTGACATACTTGTTGTAAGCAGCCGAGAGTTTGATTTGGGCATAAATGCCGAGAATCAACCCCGGAAGCATGTAATACCAATATTGACCTGGAAAATACATATGGGTCTAATATCGGGTGTTTTTACCGCCTGTTCAAATTCGTCACAGAAACATCGCTAACTCTACCATTATGACATACAACTGCCTCAATCGTTCAAAAGCAGCGAACTTCGTGCCACAAACGGGGTCATTTCAAGGGGCAAAGCTAGGCAAAACCCGCACATCTCTCAGGTCCAAAGTCTAAAGTCTAGCCTCGATGGCCTGTTAAGGGGGTGTCGGCAACGCTGCGGCAATCTCTTTGGTCAAATCAGCAACGGCTTCGCTCAAAGTATGCACAGCACCAGCCGGATCATTCGTGAGCGGGGGACCTTTTTTGCGGATCAAAACACGGTTGGAGCGCAAAGCGCGGCTTCCGCCAGGTGTTACAATCCGCCACTGGCAATCCAGAGTCGCTTCGCCAGCCTCATCCAGTTCGAATCGCTGAATTGAAGCGTAAATCTCCACCTTTACCTCGCCACCTTGCCATGCGGAAGTGACCACCCGCGATGACGGAACGAGGTTTGATAAGTCGAGTGCTAATACGCGCTGAATTCCTTTGTCGAGATGCTCCGCCCATTCGCGATATTCGGAAAAGTGAATTTCGTTCGTGCCTCTCCGCACCGCGATCCTCGTGCTCTGCAGATAAGCCGGAATCTCAACCGGCGCGATGCCGATGGTGAGATCCTGATTTGAATGAGATCCGGCCTCGGCACCTCCGGAAGCGGAAAGAACGTAATAGTGAGTCAGATCGACAACTGGTCTCAGATTTTTGCAGCCTGTCAATCCCACGCACAGGACAATCCAGCACGCAAAGAGCGGGCTTGCTTTGGCGCCTGGCAATTGGAGCTTCCCTGGAGCCTGGAGCCTGGAGCCTGGAGCTTCGAAGTCGCACTTCGCCATATCCCGCAGAAGTCTGTTCTCGGCGCTTTTCATTGATTCGGCTTCGGTTCGGAAGGTTTTCTTCCGGAGATCAACGCATTCGGATTTCGATTCAAGAAATCTGCGAGTGTCGTAATTGAACGGGCCGCTTCCGAAATATCTTGCATCGTCGCGCCCAACTCGCGACGCAGCGAGGCTTGTGGTGCAATTACATCCTGCGCGCTTCTCAGCGTGTCGTCGAAATGCGCAAGCGACTTTTTGGCATCGCCGATCGCCTCTCGGGCATCGACAACGGCCTTACGCGCATCTCCGAGCAACCCCTCCGCCTGCTCCGCCAACGGATCAATTCGCGCGCTGAGTTTATCGAGCGTTTTGTGCAATGAAATGATCGCATTCGTCAGGTCATCGGAGCGGACCAACTGGTTGAGTTTGACCAGCAGATTGGTCAATCCATCGTTGATCTCGGTCATATTCAACGCGCCGAGATTTGTTTGGAGATTACCCGCCAAGGTGCTCATTTGCGACATCAACTGTTTGAAATCGATGTCAGCGATGTTTTCGATGAGCAGTTGGATTTTTGTTTGTCGCGTCGGGATCTCCAGAAATTCCTGGAGCTGTTGATGGTATTCTGGCGGCGGTGCGCGCGGCTGAAACTCAAGCTCGACGTAAAGGAGCCCGGTGACGAGGCTTTGCGCTTCGATACTGCCGCGCATGCCATTGGTAATCATCCTTCGAAACGTTTGCTCATCGGACAGATCGACTGCGGAGTCGTTCTTCTTCTTCAAAACCGATTGGTCCACCTCAATGATGACCGGCATCGCCCGGTCGCGTTCGGACTGGTTGTGGTGAATGAGCACTTCGCGGACAAAACCAATGGTCACTCCCCGAAACTTGACCGGCGCTCCCGGATTAAGGCCCAGAACTGACGCGTCGAAATAGAGTATGTATTTCCGGGTCTTGGTAAACCATTTCACCGAGCTGAAAAGCAAGACCGCAATGACACCCAACGCCAGGCCGACGCAGATAAAAATGCCAATTGTCGCTGGATTTGCCCTTTTGCTCATAGAGTTGCAGAGCAAACCATGAATAGACACCAATGGACACGAATAAAATAAATCTCAAGCCGTGTCTTGTCCGTTCGATTTGCTTTTTTATAAGCGGCGGTCGTTGCCCGGCTCATCATTCAGGATTCCTTTCCCTATTCGTGTTTATTCGCCGTTGCCCCTTAAGCCTTCGTTGCGGTCTGCTCGCCTCGCGTCAGAAACTCTCGCAAGAGCGGATCATCGGAATTCTTGAGCAATTCACGCGGATTCCCCTGCGCCCGCATTGTCCGCGTCGTTGCATCCAGAAAAATCGAGTTATCCGCAATCGCAAAAATACTCTGTAATTCGTGAGTGACCGCAACGATGGTCGAGCCCAGGCTATCCCGCAATTCCAGAATCAAATCGTCCAACCGCTTCGAACTAATCGGGTCCAGGCCCGCCGACGGTTCGTCAAAGAAAAGAATTTCCGGGTCCAACGCCATGGCGCGAGCCAACCCCGCGCGCTTACGCATTCCACCAGAAATTTCTGAAGGATAATATTCCTCAAATCCTTTCAGACCCACCAGTGAAAGCTTCAGCCGCACGATTTCTGCAATTTCTTTCGGCGAAAGCTCAGTGTATTCACCGAGCGGCAAGGCGACATTTTCTTCCAATGTCATCGAACTCCACAAAGCGCCACTCTGAAAGAGCACGCCAAAATTGCGAAGGGTCGCCTGCCGCTCAGCCTCGCTCGCATGCCAAAAGCTCTTGCCATCGTACAAAATGTCGCCTTTCGCCGGCTCCATCAATCCGACCATATGCTTCAAGAGTGTGCTTTTTCCGCAACCCGATGCGCCCATGATGATGAACACCTCGCCCGCCCGCACCTTTGCGTTGATGTCGCGTATGACGACAAACGAGCCATAGGCCATCGTCAAATCCCGAATCTCAATCTTTGTCTTGTCGTCCGCCGGCATGGAGTACACTCAAATTTTCAATGCATTACACAACACTGCAAAAATTCCGTCCGCCGCGATGATCCAGGTAATCCCCGTGACCACCGCCGATGTCGCAGCCTGTCCAACCGCCGCTGCGTTGTTCCCGCACTGTATCCCGCGCAAACAGCCAGCCAGCGCGACCAGTATTCCAAAAAATCCACCTTTGAAAACTCCAAGGAGAAAGCTGGAGAGCGTAATCGCTTCCACCGAACGATTGAAATATTCGATGGCTGTCATGTCCAGCATCGAGACCGAAACGACAAAACCTCCCAACAATGCAATCGCGTCGGCAAAAACACACAACAAGGGCATCATCAGCAGCAACGCCAGAATCCGCGGCAACACCAGAAACTCCATGGGTGAAATTCCGAATGTTTTGAACGCATCAATCTCCTCGTTCACTTTCATCGTCCCAACCTGCGCCGCAAATGCTGCGCCGGTCCGCCCACTCATAATGATTCCCGTCATCAGACAACCCATTTCCCGCACGGTGCCGATCGCGACCAAATCCGCGACATAAATGGACGCGCCGAACTGCCGAAGTTGAACCGCTCCAACAAACGCTAGGATCACCCCTACCAAAAAATTGATCAGCGCAACCACTCCCAGCGCTTCGGGCCCAACCTCTTGCATCACGACAAAGGTATCCGGCCAGCGAAATTGCGCCTTCCCTCGAAGCAAGTTCGCTCCGGCGAGCACAGCCTCGCCAATAAAACTCACGGCCCGGTGAAACCCTGACTGCGTTTGGATGGCGACCTCCCCGACGCTTTGAAACAACGAAGTGGGCTCGCTCAGCCTCTTGGCATCTTCCTTTTCTGGCACCGCTTGTGAAAGCCGAATCAGCTTCCGCACACCTTCAGGCAACGAATCGCTCTTGAACTCGATTTGAAGCCGCTTGCACAAATCGCCGCACGCCACGAGAAACGCCAGCAATCCGCTATCCCACCGTCCCAATTTTCCCGTCTCGAACTCGAGGGCCTTGGGTGCTCCCTCCGTCAACTCCTTTTCAGCGCCCTCAACCTCTGGCAAGCCGGCTCGCAAGACCCAATCACCCTCCAGGGACACAACCGCCGTTGTGCCCTTCCGGGTGATCTGCATCCTGGCCACTTGGATTTCCGGCATGACCCGCGCAAACTAGAGTTCACGCTCCCAAATCTAAAGCTTAAACTCTGTGAGTTCGCAGCCGCCGACGTGAGGAGGCGGCCACGGGCCAACGGAATTTTGAAACGATTCTACTCAACCGTCTCCACCAGCTTGCCCATATACTGCAATCCCAAAGGAGTTGTCTTTCCCTTCAATGGCGACCATTTGGCGAGCTGAAAACCTTCAGCTCCAAAAATAATGCCATAGTGCCCTGTGAAAACCGCCATTTGCGCATAGTACCCATCCGCAAGAAAACCTTCGTAACCAGAAGGCTCTCCAGCCCACTGCCGCCATTCGCCACCGTGGCCGACTCCGTTCTGAAAACCACCGTGAGCGAACGTTTCCATCATCGGCCAAAGAATGCGCTCCGCTTCCTCGCGCCGGCCTAATTGATACAACGCCTGGATATAAAAATACGCGTAGCAAGCGGTAGCCCCGCCATTCTGGTAAATACCAAAAGTGTCGCTGCCATCCTCTTTTTGAGGCGCGCCGCGTGCGCCCGGAATATAATCGGCTTTTCGGATTGGCACGAGATTGCCGGGCAACCCGAGATCGAATCTCGTGTAGCCAACTTCTTTGAGCTTGGCCTCAATCCGATCGACGATCGAATTCGCCAAGGGATCAGGAACAAGCCCGTAAGTAATAGCCAGAGCGTTGACGAATACAAACCAGTAATCGTGAAGAGTGCCTTGCGAATCTTTCCATCCAGCCAGGATGCCAGTTTTGGGATTGTAGAATGTCGGAATATAAGCCTCTCGAATTCGATCAGCCCGTTTCTCAAATCGCGCGGCCAGTTGCGCCCGCCCGCCCAATCGTTCAAGATCCGCGAGACCGCGAAACGCGCGGTAATCCAAGGCGCAAACATAGGCGTCTTCGTGGCCGAAATTAATGACGTCCCACCAATTGCCGGTCGGATGCGGCAGCTCTCCAGCGACACCCGAGCGCGTGGATTCTGGCAAGCCATTGCAATTTCGATCCTGTGCCTCAATCCGGCCAGCGATTTCCTCGAGCTTCGGCAGCCATTGTCGCAATCGCTCCAGGTCCCCGGTCACTCTAATGACGTCCCATGCCGAAATCAGCAGTGATGGATAGACATCGATTTGAATGTCTTCGCGGCCAACGCCATACCCACTTGCGCCGCCAAAGTAGCGGTCGAGGGATTCGCGAGCGAGATGAATGGAGTGAATATTTCCCGCCAGCGTCGGTGTGAAAATGGCGAGGTCGGTAAACGCAAATAGACTGAGCGGTGCATTGTCGCTCAAAACGTTGTTGGCCAAAATTCCGACGTCGGGCCGATATTGAAAGGAATTGAGCCAGGAACGCGTTAGAGCGCCAAGACGCGGCTCGTTCGCAATGAGTTGAGGCAGAGGGGCTTGGTTTTCAATCGAGAATTCCAGTTCCAAATGATTCGTGCCGCTTGGCTGGACAAAAAGGCCATCCATTGCTCTGGCGCTCGCGCGCGGTTGAATCAAAGCGTTCCACTGTGTCAGAGCACGTACGGACGGTTCGGCCCGCAAGCATGCGGAACCAGCCACCGACGTTCGGACCAGGAGAGTTCCATAGTCCGAAGCGTGAAGAAGGCAGGGCAGGGGATCAGCATCGGACGAATCGGGATTTCCCAACGGCGCGACGGGTGTCGTGCCCGCATCGAATGCGAAACGCAAAGCCAAAGGTTCACGACTGGCTTTTGCTTCACTCGCAGCCGTAGTCACTGACATTGTTAACGATTTCGCCTCGACCCGAATTTCCCAAAGCGCGAACACTCCGCCGGACAGGGCTTGCGAATATCGAACAACATTTCCGTCTCCGGCTGCCCGCTCTTTGGCTTCGGCTCCCTGACTGATGGCTCCTCCTGCCCAACTCTCCGAAAAAAGACACTTCTGAACCAGCCGCACACCGCCGTCCGGCGATGTTTTTAGAAAATTTGCGTTTACCTTTCTTTTGCCCAGGCTGTCCCAACAGATCGCATTGATGCGGGGCTCGGATTTTGAAAACGCCACTCGCAGCCATCGGGAGCGGAATTCGATCTCGCCACGGCGTTCGGTAATTTCCAAACCTTCAGTCGCCGAAGGCTTGAGCGCAGGCGCGAGTCCAATCGAAAAAGGTGAACGCGCAGCGACGCCCTCCGGTCCAGCGATGAATTCACCGAACACTTGCACTTCTGAAAGCTGTGCTTCATCTGCATTGCCGGAAGAGCGAAGAATTCTGATTCGGAAATTATCCGCGATGACTGGATTGAAAGATTTTTCGATAGCGAACTTATTCTCCGTTGATTGATTGTTCGTCATTGTGAAAAGCGTCGTGAAATTTACTCCGCCGTCCGGGCTGAACTCTCCAATCATTGCCTCGGGGTAATCGTGCCTGTCGGCAGGATGAAGAATCACCTTGTCGATTCGCGCCGGCTGCTTGAAACGAATCCAGACCCAATGCGGAGGTGATTTGCCGCGACCGGAATGCCAGCGATTTTTTTCCGGCCGCTCATCAGGAGCAACCCATTCGCCATCTATGGCCTGATCAGCCGCGAAATGGCCAAGCTCAGAATCGGCAATCGCTACCGCGCCCTGCTTCGCGCTGGCAACGTTTGTGCGACTGCTTTTACCCCGACTAGTCCCGGCAACAATCAATGCAGCAAGAACCACCACGAAAACGGCAATGCCGATGGCTCGCGATGTGGTTACCCCGCAAAGAAACTGGCGCATGAGCCTCATTTTAAAGCAATTCCGCACCCCAAACCAGATTTATGCAGGCTCGTTTCGCTTTCGCGCATGCCTTGGCCACTGAACCGTGGCAAGACGAGAAGTCCAAATAGTGCGAGCAAAATTAGTAGGAGCGGCATCTTCCGAGAATGGCAAACACCTGCAGGAAATGCGCGCTCTGACCTCTGCGTTTGCGTCCTAACGCTGTTCTTCAGGCAACACCGATTTCACCACCCGCCAAAGCTCCTCCGCCGAATACGGCTTTTGCAATACCCCACTGAAACCAACCTTTTTCGCGAATTGTTCGGGGGTAATCAAACTCCCCGTCGAGAGGATTATTTTTGCAGACGGCGAGATTTCCTGGACTCGTCTACAGAGTTCGACTCCATTCAATCCGGGCAGGCCAAAATCGGTGATAATCAATTCAAATTCATCCGGATAAAGCGCAAGGCAATTCAACGCTTCTTCCCCAGAGCGAAACTTATACACCTCCGCGCGTCCCAACCCCTCCAGCAACAGGCTCACCGAATCGAGCACATCCGAATTATCGTCGACCACCATCCAGCGCGCACGTTGTAATCGCTGGCTTTGCGACTCAAAAATCGAGGCCAACGGCGTCCTTAGTTTCATGCGTCAACTTGCCAGGACCAACCTTAAGAAAATGTTAAGGAAAGCGCGGAAAATGCGACTCGGAAGCGACAACAGTTCACGAAAGGGCTTGCTAACGGTCGCCCGCTCTCCGCGCAAAATCAGGGGGCCCGCCAATTGGCCCCGGCGGTCGCTTCATAAAGCTTGGGTCCGGTGTCCCCCTCCAAACTCGAGAGATACACGGAAATTCATCCGTGATGTAGTAATTATACGTTCCCTGACGAAATTCCGGCGTCACACCAAATCGCCCGTTACATTCATCGAGATCACCGCTGCCCTTCACATATTCGTAATCGACCATGAACTTTCCATCGTAGGCGCCGCCGGGCCCACTTGGCCGCACTCCACTCTTCAACCGATAACTCGAATGCATCTTCTTCAAACCGCTTTTTGGATCGTTTGCTTGATTGTAGCCGTAACTGGTGTAAATCGGGAAACCATCGGCAGCATAACCGACCATGATCATTTTTGAGCCATCGCCCCCAAGCCGTTGCACCAGGCCCGCAGGCAGACCGTGATAATGATAGGCGCCAGTCGGCTGCACATGCGCATTATTTTCGTCCAGCCCGAGATTGATGAATCCAGATTTCGCCTCGTAATTCCAACCCGAACGAGGGTCGCGATTCCAAAACTCAGCCGTGCCCGGATCAAATGGCACGCCATTTAGCGCCACGCCGAACAGTGAATGCCCCGCGGGAGTCGGCTGCACAGCCACTTTGGGATCGGAGGGCAAATGGAAATTATAATTCTGCGAAGCAATGGAATTTGGATTTCCCGGCCGCGGAAATTCGCCCGGAGTATGATCGGGCCAGCCATTGGCGCTGATGATACGTTCGCCACCCATCACGGTGATGGTCACTCGATTGGTTCCAATCCGCGTCGTCACCCGATCTTCCGGACCATCCGACGGCGCCCGCAGTTGGCCAAAGGACGGGAGCGGGAGACACGCAATCGTGGTTGTGACCAAAATGAACGAAAAACGGGCCAGTTGTAGCTTCATATCCGCGAATTTAGCTGCGACCACCTTAAGACAATGTTAAGCGCGGCCTCCGGTCCTTCGCTGTTCTCGGTGGAACAGCGAGGGCGCGGTCCAGTTGGATTTGGTTGGACTTGGCTGGATTCGGTTGGACTAACCAGGGATGGACGAGGATGGGTGCGGAGCAGCAGGAATGCCGGCGTCGGAGCAGTGCAGGGATGGACCAGTTGGGGGCCCTTGGGGGGTCCTGACCCGTGAGCGGTTCTTCGCTGATTTCAGTGGAATGGAGGAGTGGGTTGACCGTTGCCCGCTGAGGAGTATGAATACATAGAGTATAGAAACATGATACCCCTTCCCCTCCCTTTGAGCCGTAACACCCGTAACGACCCGGCAAAATGGGAGCGAAATTGAGGTCTGACCCGTAACAAACCCGTAACAAAAGGTTAACAATAGCCGTAACAAACGAACCAAGCCGGTAAGGTGTATTCCACCGAAAACAGCGAAGAATCCCGTGAGCCCGTGAACATTGCGGTTTATCAGGTACTTACGAAAGCTCAACCCGTGCGGTTACCCGTGAGGGTCGTGAGAAGCCGTGCGGTTCGCCCTGAAACTAATGTCGATGCGCAGTTTTCAATTTGCTGTAGGGTCAAAATGCGGATAAGTAATAATATGCGTTGGCGCGCCTTTGCTTTTGGTTCGTTGGGTGTCAACCTTGTGTTGGCAGCCGGTTGGCTCGCCGCCAGAAATCGTCTGGCTACAAATTCCGCCGCGTTGGCCCAGGGTGCGCAAGCAGCTCAGACCGGACGCACCAACGTCGTCGTGCGACGTCAATTCTTCTCTTGGCGGGAGGTGGAATCATCGGATTATCCCACATATATCGCGAATTTACGGGACATTGGCTGCCCGGAGCAGACAATTCGTGACATTATCATCGCGGACGTCAACGCGATGTATTCGCGAAAACGCGCGACGGAACTTGTCACTGCGGAACAACAATGGTGGCGGAGCGAACCTGATCCCGCCGTGCTCCAGACCGCCGCTGAAAAATCACGCGCGCTAGAAGACGAACGCCGCGGGCTCTTAGCGCGATTGCTGGGAACCAATTGGGAATCAGGAGACATTGTCAGCCTGCCTCGGCCTTCACGACCGGGCATTGTGCTGGATGGGCAAGTGCTGGGAAATCTGCCAGCCGAGACCAAGCAGACGATCCAGGAAGTCAGCATGCGCTCGCAAGATAAGCTGCAGGCGTATTTGGATGAGCAACGTCAGCAGGGCAAAAACCCTGATTTGGCGGAGATCGCCAAGCTTCGACAAGAGACGCGCCTGGAATTGCAAAAAATTCTCACGCCACCCCAACTTGAAGAGTTCCTATTGCGTTATTCACAGGACGCGAACAATTTGCGCAATGAATTTGGCCAACTCCGTTTCTTCAACGCGAGCCCGGATGAGTTTCGCGCCGTATTTCGAGCTACCGACGTGCTGAACGAACAAATAGAACTGCTGGCTGACGCGAGTGATGCGAACAGCATCGCGCAGCGCAAATCGCTCGAAGATCAGCGTGAAAACGCGATCAAGACGGCGCTCGGGGCGAATCGTTATGCGGAATATCAGCAATTGCACGATCCGGTTTATCGAGACGCGTATGCGCTGGCAGAGCAGGAGGGCACACCGGAAGCGGCGCAGACTATTTATGAAATCAATCTCGCAACGATCGCCGAGCAGAATCAGATTCGCGCCAACACGAATCTGACGGATGGCCAGAAGACTATTGAATTGAAACGAATTGAATTGGAGCAACTCAAGGCGAACACGCTCGCGACCGGCCAGGAATTACCGCCGGAGCCCGCTGCGCCCGCGCAGACTCCACCGCGTCGAATGCATCTCATTCGGCCAGGTGATTCGCTGGGAGTGGTTGGATTAATTTATGGGCTGCCGCCTGGAGCAATTCGCGACGCGAACCCGGGTGTCGATTTCAATCAGTTGAAACCAGGCGATTCGATTAATATCCCGCCATCGGGAGCGGTGCCGGCGTCCGGGCCGTGAAATAAATCCGATCACGGAAGCTGCAATATTTCTTCATTGCAACCTTTGCGTGAGGTCAGTGTTGGTAATCGCCGTTAGTATCCGAGAGTCAGCTTGTAACGCAGGATATTCAGGCAGGGAATGCGATCCTTACGTTCTTTATTGTGCCGCTCGCCCTGGCAACGCATTTCGCCGCTGGCGATTTTGCGCTTCGAGGAAATGGCCCGGGCGAGTTCAACGCTGAGGTCGAAGTCTCCGCCGACGCATTCCCAATTCGGACAATTGAAAGAGAAAACGGATTTGGCGTTTTCGAGGTTGGCCTTGTATTTCATGCCACCGTTGCGCGTGACGCCTTCGGGGTCGAAATACTCGAGGTCGATGGTCAGAGATTTCAACTTCGGGTATTTC
>Ga0193709_1000049_pt1 | contig 55345 bp, 41 predicted proteins | sample H3c2metaG_FD_160571 | JGI IMG/M metagenome (GOLD analysis project Ga0193709, IMG submission 160571) | Soil microbial communities from a riparian zone of the East river system, Colorado, United States - H3c2 | ecosystem: Environmental > Terrestrial > Soil > Riparian zone | place: USA: East River...
GATACCTGTGGGGATACCCAAAACGGTTCAAATCCTATTACACGCACCCTGGACTACAGCGTGGGATTTTCATCGAAAAACTTTCGAGCAATAGTCAGAAAGGACCACCCATCTCCGGTGAAGCTTTTTCGCCGGCCAAAGTGATATTCTGGATTTGATGCGGAATTGACTTGCGCGCTTGGGCGCGTCTAGCATTCTTTTCCGAGCCCAAGATTATCAATGCCTGCTGCCGAGAACGAGCGCGGTCAGATGCTGTTGGCAGAAGAATACTTTGCCAATGAAAACTCGGCATTCCTGGAAACACTCCGCAAAGTCAATCAGCCCAAAGCCCTTGCCGCCCTGACCGATCGCTGGAAAAAGGATCCGCGTCCTTGGGCCCGCGAACAATTGCTCGCCTATCTCATGCAACCGCTGAACTGTCCCGGCCACCAACCGGTTGTAAAGCACCTTTTCAAGCACGCCGAAGAAACCGGCGATCACGAAATCATGGTTGCCTTCCTCGTCGCGTTCGACCGGTTGGTTCGCCGCGAAATCCGCACCAAACGTCGTTGGGATTTTCAGGCGCGCACCTCTTACGAAGAGGAAAGACTGGTGACGCCCCGCGATGTCATTCCTGCGGACGTAGTGCGCTGGTCCGAGCACGCAAAGCTCTTCAAATATCGCACCCGCTACTACCTCCGCCGTCGCGCTTGGCGATATTTCCGCCGGCTCGGCCATCGCGAACCCGTTAAATATGTCCCTGCCATCGTCAACGCTTTGGCGCGTTATGAAGATGCAGACCTGCAAAAGGGCGAGAACATTCTCGATAGCTGGTCCCTGATGCATGCCTGTTTCGCCGAAAGCGACGCGCTCGAGTTTGGCGCAACACATGTCCAACTCAAGGAAGGCCGCACTCTGGGCGAACTCACGCCGACGCCCGCGTTTCCCGATGCATGGAAAAAGTCCGAATCCGCCTCAATGGTGCTCGCGCTGGCCGTGAGCGCTCGTTCGCGGCTGGTGCGCCTTTGGGCCATGCAACTGTTTCAACGCGATCACAGCACTTACGCGGTTACGCTCGACCAGATTCTCAGTCTGCTCGAGCACGAAGAAGCGGATGTGCAGCAATTCGGCTCGAAGCTCCTCGAATCCTCATCCGTCCTGGCCACGCTGCCGATTTCTTCGTGGCTCAAGCTTCTCCAGACCAAAAACGAAGAAGCACTGCAACGCATTTGCGATGCATTCGCCAAACATGTCTCTGCGGAGCGCCTCGAGCTCACCCAGTGTGTTGAACTCGCTTGCGTCCGTCCCGTGCCCGTCGCACGCCTCGGCCAGAAATATCTGCAGGGCCGCACGATAAGCTCGCCCACCGAACGTGAACAAATCTGTGCGCTGGCAAATGCGAAATGCTCCGCTATCGCCGGTGAGTTGACGACCTGGGCCCTAAAATTTCTTGGCACGAAAGAAAATTATTCGGCTGATCAGGTCATCCGCTTCTTCGATAGCAACCAGGACAAAAGCCGCGCGGCCGCATGGACATGGCTCATCGCGGAATCACCGGCGCTCAACGACGCTACTTTATGGAGCCGCCTTGCGGAAACACCTCACGACGATCTCCGCCTGCGCGTGATTGATTTTCTGCAACGTCAAACGAAACTTCCCGGCGCGGACGCAAATCAGCTTGAAAATATCTGGCGCTCCGTTTTGCTGGGTGTTCATCGTGGTGGCCGGCAAAAAGCAAAGGCTGTGCGCCAAATTTCCCAGGCCATTGCCGAAAATCCGGAGCGGGTCGAAACGTTGCTGCCCGTGCTGGCAGTCGCAGTGCGTTCGGTGCGCGGGCCCGAATCGCGCGCGGGGTTGGCTGCGGTCGTCAGCCTGGCGGAAGCGCGTCCCCAACTCGCTGAAGCCGTTCGTCGTCATTTGCCGGAAATGAAATTTGCGGAGGCCGCCGCATGAATATCGCAGGTCGCGCGACTAAATCTGTAGGGCGACGGCGGACCGCGGCTGTGTCGGAGACCAGCCGCAGCGATGCGGGATTGCTCCAAAACCGTTCGGAATGTCCCAGCAGGCTGACGTTTAAACATGCTACGGCTGATCTTCGATACAGCCGCGGTCCTGACCAACGGTTTCCATCGCACCCATCGGTGTTCCTTAACAGCGACGGGCTGCCATGAATATCAATTTCGCCTACCTCGGTCACAGCACACTGAGCGCGGTCGCAGGCGGACAGTTGCTCAGCCTCGCGCCGAATCTTGCGCGCGAAGCGGTCTCATTCGATGCGCCGCTCTTGCAACCGTTGCGGTTTCGCGAGGCCATTTCCGCCCTGCACGATGTCGTCATCAGCGATCTTCGTTTCAAACCGCGCGACAAAATGGCCTACGAAGAGTGGAAGAAAAATGAACGCTCACGGGTCGCCGCCCTGCGCGCGCAAACTTATGAGGAAGCCAAAAAGGAAATTCTCGGCCGCCGGGAAGAGGCCGTTCCGCCCGACTTTGAAAAGCAATTCGGCCATTGCCGGCACGTTTACTGGGATGCACGCCAGAAATACTCGAATTATTTGCGTGAGAACGACATGCAACTCTGGCGGATGCTCATGCCCTGCGATCCGGTCATCACGGTCGCTGATGACGTTGTGTTCTTCGAATGCTTTTCCGCGGATGAATCCAGCTACGGTTGCCTGACCGTAAACCGCGACTCCGGCTTCGGAAAATCCGCCGACACACGCCTTGGCACCACCAACGTCGATTACTCGTGGGATTTGTTCCATCACTTCCAATCGCTTCGCACTTATCGCGAAACCCGTTTTCGCGTCGATCCTGCCGGGTTCACTGTCTCGACCCAGGGCAATGCGGATTATCGCGAGGAAAAGATTGATCTGCCTGACGGCTGGCTCCGTGGATTCATGCAGACCCAGGCCGCGATGACCTTGCCTGCTCGACGAGTGACGCTGACACGCGAAGCGGTCTATTCAATTCTCGCATTTCTTAAGCGCCACAAAGCACGCAAAAGCCCGCGGGCGCTGCGGTTTGAAATGGTCGCGGGCAAACCGCCGTCGCTCGTCCTCGAACCGTGGGAGCAGCGCGTCCCTGTCTATGGCGAGCCGCTGCGAGCGAGCAGCGAATCGATTCGCATTTGGGGACGCCAACGATTGCTCGCCTTGGCCCGCATCCTGCCTTTGGCTGCGAAATTTGATGTTTATCTTCTCGGTACCGGGCTGCCGAGTTTTTGGGTCGCTGACATGGGGGACATGAAATTGACGCTCGGTTTGAGTGGTTGGACTGCGAACGATTGGACACGCGGTTCTGCGCTCGATTTGCTCGCGCCGCCGGCGCAACCCTCGACGGACCTCATTTCACGCGTCGCTCAATTCATGCAAATGAAACGCGCCGCGGCTTTTGCCGATATTGACTTGGCGAACGGCAGTCAACCGGCGCAAACCGCTGCCGCCCTGAACCAGCTCGCCCACACGGGCCAACTGATTCACGACTTGCCTAATTCAGTTTACCGATGGCGTCAAATCATGCCAATGGCGCTGGGTGAAGCACAACTCGGTCCCGAAAACGAGGAACTCACTGCCTCCAAAGAAATTCTCCTGCGCAAGCGAGCGGTCATCAATTCGCGCAGCGATGCAGCCGGTGGCGTCCTCGTCACCGGGACAGTCGAGAACAAACCGGTCGAACTCTTCATCAATGCCGACGGCTTGATTAAGCGGGGCAAATGTCTTTGCTCGCATCATTTCAAGTTCGGGATTCGCGCCGGTCCATGCCGCCATCTCCTGGCGCTGCGGACGCTCGCGATGCGCGAAAAACAATCGGCAGTTGAAAACTCGCTCGCCGGTTGGTATCAACAACTCAAGAATTTTACGGCGAACTAGCCTCTTAACCATGGTGCCTCGCTTCAAAATCATCTTCTCCCTCTCCCCATCCGATGGGGAGAGGGTTCGGGGTGAGGGGGTTCGTTGGGCTCGGTCGCAAAACAGATTTGGGAAGGAATGTGCGTGGCTTTTGAGCCTATCATGCTGCGGTGTTCCGCCGCGGTTGCGAATGCCTCCCCATGCATCCCCAAGGCCGTTGTTCGTTTGGCCCACCCCGCACCTAGTGCGAAGGCCAAGACAACCCAAGGGTTCCCACCGCACTAGGTGCGGGGTGGGCCTTGGTGAACGACCTTGGTCCTGAGTATGAAGTCAAAACGCGCACATCCTTCCCCATAATCTCTATGGGTCTTTTCTCGTGGTTTGGTAAACTGCTCGGCCGCTCGCAGCCGGTGGTGCGAGTTGCCGTAAAATCGCCCTCGCAGCGCCCCGCGCCAACTTCACAGGGGAATCCGGGATTTCAGCTCGAAGGTGAACGATTGAATTCACCCCCGAAGGTTGTTCCGGATGCACCGCAACGTCCCCAACAAAAAGTCCCTCGCAAACTCAATCTTGACCCGGGTCAGTTTGCGCCCCTCAGCGGCGCTCAACTCAAAGCGCGGTCTCTCGTGGTCGGCGGCTCTCTCTTCCGAAATCCATGGTTTGGCCGGCGCGATCTCATTCCGCCGGTGAGCGATCAGCGCACGGCTTTGATCGATCGCGGCATGGTTGGCGTCGGCCTGCTGACGCCCGAACAATTGGTCGAGATTCACGAGGTCGGCGCGCAAATGGAAAAAATTCGGCCCGATCTCGTTCAGGCTGGCTCAATTGCCGATACTGCCGTTCAGCAGGACGCCGAAGAGCGCAAGCAACTCAAAGAAAAGAAAAAAGCCGAAGCCGCAGAACGAAAACGCAAGCACGCGGAAGATGTCGCGCGCCGAAAGCTTACCGATATTTTCTTTCTCGGTCGCGGAGTTTCGGGCGGCTTGTCCGATCGGCGCGCCAATGTCGAGAAATTGCAAAAACTTCAACTTCCGGTTCTCGCAACTCCGGCAGATCTCGCCAAGGCGTTTAATCTGCCCATTCCGCGCTTGCGCTGGCTTGCGTTTCATTCCGAAGCCTCGAGCGTGACACATTACGTTCGCTTTCAGGTGCCGAAAAAAAGCGGTGGGATGCGCGAACTTGCGGCTCCTCACCACGATCTTGCCGCGACGCAGCAATGGATTCTCATGCACATTCTGGAGAAGATTCCGACTCACGATGCTGCCCACGGTTTCGTTCCCGGTCGCGGTACGATGACCAATGCCACTCCCCACGTTGGTCGTGCTACGGTTATCAATCTCGATCTGAAAGATTTCTTTCCCTCGATCACATTTCCGCGCGTCAAAGGCATTTTCCAGGAGCTTGGATATTCCCCGGCAGTCGCCACAATTCTAGCGCTCCTGTGCACCGAATGCTCTCGCCGCAAAATTGAATACAACGGCAAACCGTTTTTTGTGGCGACCGGTTCGCGCGCTTTGCCACAAGGCGCTTGTACCAGCCCGGCTTTGAGCAATCTCCTGGCCCGCCGCCTTGATTCGCGCTTGAGCGGAATCGCAAAGAAACTGGGATTCACGTACACGCGCTACGCCGATGACATCACCTTCAGTGGCGCGACTGAAGCCGCGGCAAAGACCGGCTATCTGATTGCTCGCGTTCGCCACATCGTTGCCGACGAAAAACTAACGGTGAACGAAGACAAAACCCGCGTGCAACGGCCCAATGCGCGACAAAGTGTGACCGGCATCGTCGTCAACCAGCGCCCGAATGTCCCCCGCCGCCTTCGACGCCGCTTGCGGGCGATCCTTCATCATGCTAAGAAAGAAGGCTTGGCAAAACAAAATCGCCGCAATCATGAAAATTTTCCCGGCTGGATCGCCGGAATGATTGCCTATATCCAAATGGTCGCCCCCGACACAGGCAAACGCTTGCGCGACGCTTTGGCCGCTGTTCCAGAATAATTCCAGAACAGATCCGCAGTCACGCCCCAGGGCTGCGGACCGCGAAAGAACTCGAAGCGAAGGGAATTGCCGTGCCGGAACGCATCCGCGCCGCGGCCGGCAAACAAAAGAAGCCGAGAGGCTAACATCGCCGCCCGCATCAACACTGGCATTTTGCGCATGCCTTGACGCAGAAAACCTGTTATAGGATGGTTTTGCTGACGCAGCGTCCCGGTCCACGATGAGCAAAGAACGACAACGATATTATCTCCTGCCCGGCATGGGTGGCAGCGCGATGCGACGGAAGCGCAAGCTGGTGCTGCAATGGTCCATCGCAGCGGGACTGTGCATTTCAGGGCTCGTCGCGGGCCTTCTCTATCTCATTTCACAACACCGCTGAGGGGCGTTTTCTATCAATCGACGAACAAGCTCGTCGCTCGCATATTGACGGCATCGATCAAACCCTGATCCGTCAGCTTCAATTCCGGAATGGGCGAGAGACTCAAAAAGGATAGCGTCATAAACGGTGCTTCCAGTTCACAGCCCAATGCGCGTGCCGCCGCATTCAAATCCGCAATGCGTAGAATCACCTCATCGAGCGGGCGGTCCGAAACCAACCCGGCAATGGGCAAGGCAAGCTCTGCTTTCACGGCTCCATTTGCGACTGCCACCTGGCCCCCTTGCAATTTCTCAAGCTCCGCAATGGCCTGGGCAATATCTGCGTCGTTCGTTCCGACCACAACGACGTTGTGCGCGTCGTGAGCGACGGTCGAGCCGAGCGCGCCAGACTTGAGTTTAAACCCGCGCACAAAACCGACCCCGACGTTCCCTGTTGCGCGATGACGTTCCACAACCACAAGTTTCAAAATGTCGCGGTCCACGTCAGGGACAACGTGCCCGTTATCAGTTCGAGGCGTTTCGATAAGTTCCTTCGTCACAATTTGGTTTGGCACAATTTCTATGACCCGCATTTTGGACGAATGATTCAGTCGAACCTCAAAGTCTTTCGATGCGTTGTATCGCAAATTCATCGTGCTGCGCGGTTGTGGTACTACCGCCGGCTGAGTTGCGACGTATTTGCCGTTTTCCGCGACGAGGACGCCCTTTTTGTAGGTCTGTCGCACGACCGGGATCTGCAAATCGTCAAAGACAATAAAGTCGGCCCAATAACGTGGCGCAATAGCGCCAAAATTCCGCAACCGATAATGTCTTGCCGTATTAATGGTCGCAATTTGCAGCGCCGTTACGGGGGGCACGCCTCCTTTAATCGCCTTGCGCACACAATGATCAATGTGGCCTTCGGACACCAAATCGCCAGCGAGCTTGTCATCCGTCGCGAAAGAGCAATTCATAGCGTTATTGCAATTAATCAGCCCGACGAGCGTCGCGAGATTCCGTTCAGTGCTCCCTTCGCGCAACAGAATATGCATGCCCAACCGGAGTTTTTCCCTGGCCTCGGCTATTTCGGTGGATTCATGGTCCGAGCGAACGCCAGCCAGCACATAAGCGTTCAAATTCCTTCCGGTCAATCCCGGCGCATGGCCATCAACATTCTTTCCTTTGCCGGCATGGATTTTTTCCAGCTCACTCTCCACACCCAAATAGACGCCGGGATAATTCATCAACTCCGCAACGCCCGCAACACGTTCATCTGCGATCATCAATTTCAGATCGTCAGCCGTCAGTCGCGCGCCTGCCGTCTCGAATGCGGTTGCCGGCACGCAAGATGGCAGCATGATAAAAAAATCCAGCGGCAGATGCTTGCTCGATTCCAGCACGTAGCGAATCCCATCCAGTCCAAGCACATTCGCGTATTCATGCGGATCGATCACGACTACACCCGTGCCGTGCGGCACCACTGCCCGGGCGAATTCCGGCGCAGTGAGCATTGAACTTTCGACATGAAAATGCCCATCGATCAGGCTCGGCGCCAAATACGACCCGTTCAGGTCAACGACTTTGGTTGCCTCATATTCGCCGAGTGCAATGACACGTCCATCATCCACCGCCACATGGGTGCGATACACTTCTCCGCTGAGCACATTGACGAGGTTGGCATTTCTGAAGAGCAATTCGGCGGGGCGCTCCCCGCGGGCGATGCTGAGTTTTCGCTGCACGTTCCGCATGCCTGTCAACGATAGTTCTTCCGGGCATCAGCGACGAGCAAAAAGGAATTAACTCGCAGCCGCTTTCGCATACTTACGGATTGCGGACACATATGTGTCGACAATTAGTCCCGCCAAAGACGAAGGAATTGTTCAAAGATTTGGATAGACAGACTCAACCGATTCGGTCTTTCAATAGCGCCGACCTGATTGCCATTATGAAAAAATTCGCCACCATCACCGTCATTGGCAAGGATAAAACCGGCGTCGTTGCAAAAATCACGAACTTCCTCTTCCTTCAAAAAGCCAACATCGAAGCCCTCGAAGAACAGGTTACGCGCGGTCAATTCAGCATGACCGTGCAGACGTCGTGGAGCGAAATGGAGCTCGACCGGGACACCGTCATTTCGGGCCTGACGAAACTCCGTAACGATTTGGAAATGGAGATCAAAATCAGGTTCACCCAGCCGACGCGGCGTCAGCGCATGGCCATCATGGTGACGAGGGAGACCCATTGCCTTGAAAAAATCTTGAAAGCGCTCGCTGCGGGAGAATTGAAAAAAGCTGAACCGGCGCTGGTGCTTTCGAACCGACGCGAACTGGAGCTTCTGGCCCGCAAAGCCGGCTTGCCTTTTGTTCAAATTCCATGGGGGGAAAGGCTGAAAGCCGAAGAGGAAGCTTTGAAAGTCCTCGACCAGCATGAAATTGATTTTGTCGTCCTGGGGCGCTTTATGAAAATTCTCTCGCCCAATTTCGTTTGGCGCTACAAAAACAAAATCATCAATATTCATCCCTCGCTGTTGCCCAGCTTTCCCGGCCCTCAAGCCTACCGCCAGGCCTACGAACAGGGCGTCAAAATCATCGGCGTCTCCGCGCATTTCGTCACGATGAACCTCGATGAGGGCCCGATTATCGCGCAGGATTGCTTTGCGGTCAGGCCCCGCATGACTCTCAAGGAAATCATTGCTAACGGCCAGAAGCTCGAAGCTTCAACCCTGCTCAAAGCCGTAAACCTTTACCTCAACAAACGTTTGGACGTTTATTGGGGCGTGGTCAAGGAAGTGTAGCGTTTCTCAGGCGCCTCCTGGCATTTCTTCGTTGCTTTGGCGGCGTTTTCCGCCACTCTAGTTTCACCTTAATTTCCACTATGGCCTACCAGGAAAAGCAGCTCCAGGAGATTTCTAAAAAATTTCAAATTTACGGCGAGATTCTCCATGCCGAAACGCTCAAAATCGGTCACATCAACGAAACCTACTCCGCCACGTACAGCCAGGGCGGCACGCGCGTCCGATATATCCATCAAAAGATAAATAAGAGCGTTTTCAAAAACCCAGCGGCCGTGATGGACAACGTGATGCGCGTCACCAGTCATATTCGCCGGAAACTCGAAGCTCAAAGCGCTCGCGATCATACGCGACGGTCTCTCATTGTTATTCCCACCCGGGACGGCCAGTCTCACTTCCTGAATGGGGACGATGGCGTGTGGCGCACGTTCCTCTTTGTGGAAGGCGTCGAGACGTTCGAAGCCGTCCAGTCACTCGATCAGGCGTATCAAGCCGGTCGCGCCTTTGGCGAGTTCCAACGTTTGCTCGTGGATCTTCCCGGCGGACGCCTGTTCGAAACCATCCCTGATTTTCATAATACGAGAAAGCGATTCACCGCGTTCCAGCAGGCCGTAAAAAGCGATCACTACAACCGCGCGAGAGAGGCGAAAGCAGAAATCGATTTCGCGCTCAAACGCGAACCGATGGTGGACATCATCCTCAATGCCATGGCCAAAGGCAAAATCCCCGAACGCATCACCCACAACGACACCAAATTTAACAACGTCATGATGGATGTCCTGACCGGCGAGGCTATGTGCATCGTCGATCTCGATACCGTGATGCCTGGCTGCGCGCTCTACGATTTCGGCGACATGGTACGCACCACAACCAGCCCGACGCTCGAAGATGAGCAGGACCTTTCCAAGGTGAAAATGCAAATGCCGATGTTCAAAAAGGTGGCTCAAGGATATTGGTCTGCGGCAGGTCAGTTCCTCACTAAAGCCGAAAAATCTCACATCGCGTTTTCCGGCAAATTGATTTCTTTCGAGATTGGGCTCCGGTTCCTGACGGATTATCTCAGTGGCGATACTTACTTCCGCATTCATCGGCCGATGCACAACCTTGACCGATGCCGGACACAGTTCAAATTGGTCGAATCAATCGAGCGCCAGGAGGAGGCGATGCAGAAATTTGTCGATAAGCTTTAGTCCGCGAATTCGCCCTCAAAGAAATCTCTTGAATAGCGATTTCTGATAATCGGCAACCAGAAAGCGTTTGCCTTTGTGAACGATCTTGTGGCCTTCAGAGCGCAATCGCTTCGCCATTCCAGCCGCACCGCCTGGGTACTTTGGATTTAGCTCGCCCCCCGTTTTGAGCGTCCGCCAATAAGGCGTAACTTTCTTCGTCCCCTCATTCGCCGCTTCGTCCGCGGCGTGCGCCGCAATCCACGAGAAAATTCCGGTAGTGATCGGGCAAGCCAATGTGACTTTGTGCTTCACCGCGAGTGCCGCGCGAAGTTCGTTGATCGTCGCCAGCTTGCCCCTGGGCACCTGCTTCATCAGCGCATCCACTTCCAGCGGCGCTGGAATCACCATCGTGCCTTTTCCCCAACGCTTGCTCATCCCGCCGGTAACCTCGCCCACTTTGGGCAAGCCTTTGTTGTCGGCCAGCTTTTCGCGCCAGGTCTTTTTCCGTTTCATTTTAGAAATGCGCGATGACTTCTATTTCAACATTCGCGCCTTTGGGCAATGCAGCGACCTGAATCGTCGAGCGCGCGGGAAAATCCGTTGTGAAGTATTTCGCGTATACCTCGTTCATTCCCGCGAAATCAGCCAGGTTGGTCATAAACACGGTGCTCTTGACGACATTCGAGAACGTCAAATTTTGATCCTCAAGAATCGCCTTCACATTTTGCAGCACGCGCTCCGTCTGCGCCTTGATGTCGCCCGGGACCAGATTTCCAGTTGCTGGCTCGATTGGAATCTGTCCGGCGCAAAACAGCAGATCGCCGATACGAACGGCGTGATTGTAGGGTCCAACCGCCGGAGCCGATTTGGCGGGCTTGATAATTTTCTTTTCAGGCATAGTCGAGAGGCAAATCAAGTTGCATCGCGATATTAACGCTTCGACGCAGTCGGTCAAGTGTTGGGCTGTGAAACCGCTTTTGGTTCGATGTCTCGATCTTGATCTTCGTTTCCAGTCTTTGCAACGTGCCGACGTGCAATTCAAACAACTTCAAACCTTATTTTTCGGCGTCAACCTCGCCGTTGGTCTCACCCTGAGCGCGCCATCAATATGAAAGCTGCTGATACGAGCCTCTCCGCTTTGAACTTAATTGCCAGTAAACGGCCGCTGGTGATTGGTCACCGCGGTTACTGTCAGCTTGCTCCGGAAAATACGTTGCCCTCCTTCAAACTCGCAATGGCTGCGGGCGCGGATCTCGTCGAGCTTGATTATCACCATGCCAAAGATGGCAACCTTATCGTCATCCATGACGCCGAATTAGACCGCACGACTGACGCCACGAACAGATGGAGTCAAAAGCACATCAAGGTGGCAACGAAGACCGCCGCCGAAATCCAAAGTCTTGACGCCGGCAGTTGGTTCAACGCGAAATACGCCGGAACAAAGATTCCGTTGCTCGCTGAAGCTCTCGGCACAATTCAGGAAGGAAGCGTCACATTAATCGAACGCAAAGAGGGAACTCCAGATGCCTGCATCAAGCTGTTGCACAATAAGGGACTGATTAACAAGGTCGTCGTCCAATCGTTCGATTGGGATTATCTGCGCGAATTCCACGAACAGGAACCCGAGCAAGTGCTCGGCGCTCTCGGCCTGCCCACCTTGCTGCCGGACGGAAAAAAGCCTTCCGGCCGAAGCAAAGAACTGAGCGCGGCGTGGCTGGACGACTTACAAAAAACCGGCGCAAAAGTCGCGGTTTGGAATCGGCAAGTCTCCAGGGAAACCATCCAGGCCGCCCACGAACGCGGTCTTAAAGTGTGGGTCTATACAATCAACGATTCCTCCCTGGCCAACCGCCTTCTGGATATGGGTGTGGATGGCCTCATCACAAACAACATTTCATTGATTTACAGGACATTAGCATTGAGGACAGGCTCTCCACTGTAATAAAATCCGACGCATCTTTGTCACGACCATGTGAAAAATCGGTAAAATTTTGAAAAAATCTCTTGCATTTTTGTCAGGCTTTGCTATCTCTAAGACAACCTAGCTGCCGTATATGAAACGTACAATTCAAAGTGTTTATCGTCGTCAGCTTGGTCTTCGAGGTTTTCTTACAATTGCAGCCAGTCTTTGCAGCATCTTTGTTGCTCAAGCTATCCCTGCGTCGCTAGGGCCGGGTGGTTTTGTTTTTCCGCCGCCGCCCGGGGTAAGTCCCACAGGCACTTTGCTTGCCACGGCTACTTCGCCGTTCCTCTCCACTTCACTTAATGGAACACTTATTTCTAGCGTGTATTCTGGCGATTCCACCAGCCCACTTTCGGGATTAACCTTTACGTATCAAATAATTCTTTCGCCCAACAGCCCCAGCGCGGTCAGCCAACTTTCCGTCAGCAGGTTTGGCAGCTTTGCGACTGATGTCAGCTTCTTCAGCGGTAGCGCGGCTAATGTTCAACCGTCTTTCATCAGCCGGAGCAGCGAGGGGAGTGGAACTGGTGATGTGATGCAATTCCACTTCGGGGCGCCCGGTCCTACCGAAAGCCTTTTACCCGGAGGTATAAGTTCCTTGCTGATTGTGCAGACAGATGCTCACAACTTGCAGGTGACCACCGCTTCTATCATCGACGGTGTGGCGGTGCCCAATATCAGCAGTTTCGCTCCGCTGAGTGTTCCTGAACCAGGCACTGCTGTTTTGGGAATCGTTGGCTTCGCTCTGTTCGCCGTCGCCCGGCGGAAAAAGTAACACACGCCTCTTCAGTTGCCCATCTTGGGCATTCCCCTCGTTCCTCCGTCCGGCTCCGTTTTTGGATCGCCAAAAGGCTCGACTGACGGTTCCCACACTCCCCGGACTCAAGCATTTCCTTTTGCGTTTTACGCATTACGTTTTAACGTGCATGCGTCTGCCGCCCGTGCTTGATCATCGCCTCACATTTCCAAGTCCTCTCCTTGCCAATGCCGAGGGGCTCGTCGCCATCGGCGGCGATTTATCGGTTCCGCGGCTTTCGCTCGCTTATCGCAGCGGCATTTTTCCCTGGACCGTCAAACCCATCACCTGGTGGTCACCCGATCCGCGCGCCATTTTTGAACTCGATAAGTTTCATGTCTCCCGCAGCTTGGCAAAAATCATTCGCAAGGGGCTTTTCGAAATCACGATCGATCGCGCTTTCCGGGAGGTCATGAAAGCTTGTGCCGCTCCCGGGCCTGGCCGCCGCACGACCTGGATTACCCGCGAGTTTCTCGATGCCTACGCTCAACTGCACGAGCAAGGTCATGCTCACAGTCTCGAATGCTGGCAGGACAGCCAACTCGTCGGGGGGATTTACGGCGTCGCCATCGGCGGCTTTTTCGCCGGCGAATCCATGTTTCACCGCGTTAGCAATGCATCCAAAATCGCGCTCTATCACCTGATTGGACACCTGCGCCAATGCGATTTCGCTTTGTTCGATATCCAAATGCTCACTTCCATCACGACCAGCCTCGGTGCAATCCAAATCCCTCGCGGCGAATACCTTCAACGCCTCGCCATTGCGGTCGAAAAGCCTACCGCTTTTGGCTGAAACTGCCAAGACCGCCCGTCATTTTGGTCACGCCCGTTTGAGTTACTCATGGAAATTCTCCCACTTCCATCGTATTTAACCCATTTACATCATTTTACCGATTTAACGCTCGGATTTTACCGTTTGACATTTCTCCCTTCCGAAATACCCTGTTCGTTCTGACCGAAGCGGAACGCCGGCCATGCAGGACGGTGCTTACCCCGGAAGTTTTGGAGAGGAAGTGAATAGGATTGACAGAAATTAAGCTCAAAAAAGGCGAATCAGTAGACAAAGCCCTGCGGCGTCTGAAAAAGAAGATCGACCGCGAAGGCACTTTGAAGGTTGTTCGCAACCATCGGCATTTCGAAAAGCCGAGCGAACGCCGCCGACGCAAAGAAAAAGCTGCGCGCTTCTCCGCCATGCTCACCGCCCGCTACGCTGACCTGTAACCGTTCTTCCCGTAGCAGCCGAGGTAATTTAGAAATGTGGCAGCCGAGGTCGCGAAGTTCGAATGTTCAACTCCAGATTGAGTGGAAATTTGAGCCTCGTTACCTCGGTCTTGCATGATCAAATTGGCTCCTCCGATGTCAAAGCTCCATGCGCGCTCTCTGCCGTTTTAACGCTTTTAACGTGGTAACGTTCTAACGCCTTCCGTGTACGCCTTCTCCACCTGCTGGAATTCCCATCGCCACACCGATGGCCGCGATATGCTGCGGGAAATTCGCGACCTCGGATTTCAACATGCCGAACTCAGCCATGGCATTCGCCTCAGCCTTCTTCCGGGCATCGTCGAAGCTGTCGCTGCCGATGAAATAAAAATTTCGAGCCTGCACAACTTTTGTCCGTTGCCGATGGGCGTGACCGGTGCCGCGCCGAATCTGTATCAATTTTCCTCCGATCGCCCGCGTGAACGCGAATTGGCCGAGCGATACACTCTCAAAACGATTGAACTCGCCGCTCGCGTTAAAGCGCCCCTGGTGGTTCTTCACTCGGGCTCCATTGAGATGAAAGACTACACCGACAAGCTCCTCGACCTCGTCGCGCGCGGTGAGCGCCAGACCCCGAAATACGAGAAGCTTTGCGCCGAATACACAAAAAAGCGCGATGCAAAAAAGGAGCCGGTCTTCGAGCGTGTCAAAGAGGTGCTCAAAAAAATCCTGCCGGAAGCCGAGTCGCGCAATGTCAAACTCGGCGTCGAAAATCGTCAAGCTCTCGAAGAACTTCCCATCGAATCCGATTTTCAATTTCTTTTCCGCGACATCGCCAGCCCCAACCTGGTTTATTGGCACGATACCGGCCACGCGCAGATCAAAGAAAACCTCGGCTTCATCAATCATGTGCTCCATCTCGAATCGTTGCGTGATCACCTCGCCGGTTTTCACATTCACGATGTCCAATTTCCGGGACGCGATCATTGTGCCCCCGGTTCCGGCAACGTTGATTTTGCGGCGCTGAAACCAAGCGTCAAACCCAAGCAAATCAAAGTCTTCGAATTCAGTCCGGCTCTTGCCATCGACGAAGTCAAAAGCGGCATCGCTCACATCAAACGACTCTGGGGCGAGTGACTTTGGAGCTTGCGAATTGGGATTTCTGTGGTGTTTGGCGCTTGGGAATTGGCGCTTCACGGCCGTATTCCTGTTGATTCATATTCATTCGTGGCTTCAATTGTGTCAGATTCGATGACTGAAACCGCTACCCAAATCGTCCGCCGCCTTCAACAAGCCGGCTTCTCCGCCTATTGGGTCGGCGGTTGCGTTCGCGATTTCCTCCTCGGTCGCGAACCGGGCGATTATGACATCGTCACTTCCGCGCTTCCCGAGCAAATCGAAAAGTTCTTCGAACGCACCATTCCCGTCGGCCGCAAATTTGGCGTCATCATTATCCTCGAAGACAATCATCAATTCCAGGTCGCGACCTTTCGCGCCGAAGCCGATTACCAGGATGGCCGCCATCCGGCCTGCGTTGTCTTTGGTGACGCCGTCGCTGATGCCCGCCGGCGCGACTTTACCGTGAACGGCCTTTTCTTTGATCCCGTCGAGCGTAAGCTGCACGATTGGATCGGCGGCGAAGCCGACCTTCGCGCGAAAATCATCCGGACCATCGGCTCGCCCGCCGAACGTTTCGGCGAAGATCACCTTCGCCTTCTCCGCGCCGTCCGCCTCGCTGCGCAACTCGATTTCAATATCGAACCGGAAACCTTCGCTGCTTTAAAAGCTGCCGCGCCAAAAATCCAGGCGATTAGCGCCGAGCGCATCCGCGACGAACTCATCAAACTCTTCAGCCCGCCGCACGCATCGCGTGGCCTCGACCTCCTTCGCGAGAGCGGACTCCTCGAACAAGTTTTGCCCGAGCTCGCCGCCACCATCACCTGCGATCAATCGCCTGATTTTCACCCGGAAGGAACAGTGTTCAACCATTTGCTCCTGATGCTCAAGAATTTGCCTGCCGATGCAGACCCGTCGCTCCCCTGGTCCGTTCTCTTTCACGACGTGGCTAAGCCCCTCACCGCTTCCCGCGACGCGCAAACGGGCAGCATCCATTTTTACGAACACGAACGGATCGGCGCGGATATGGCCCAACGTATCCTCGAACGCCTGCGTTTCCCGCGCAAACAAACCGACGACATAGTCACTGCCGTCCGCTACCATATGCAGTTCAAAGATGTGCTGCAGATGCGCAAATCCACCCTACGCCGCCTCCTGATGCGCCCGACCTTCCCGCTCGAACTCCAACTCCATCGCCTCGATTGCCTGGGCTCACATGGTGGAATGGACGTCTATAACCATCTGGTCGAACAATCCAAGGAACTCGAGAAACAACCCGAAATTCGCCCTCCTCTCCTTACCGGTGACGACTTAATGGCTATGGGCATGAAGCCGGGTCTCGCGATGGGCCAACTCCTCGCCGAAATTCGCGAAAAACAACTCCAGGACGAACTCAAAACCCCAGCCGATGCCCGGCAATGGGCAGAAATTGAGCTCCGAAATCGCAGTTAACCGCCTGATTGTGTTCTGGTCATCGCAGGCGGAATGGAAGGGCGAGAGCCGCTTGGAAGACGAACGAGATGTTTGGAGCTTGGTGCTTGGATCTTGGAGCTTCCTCCGTCACTGCTTCTCAGCGTAATTAATACTCATCGCCCCTCCGAGCAGATCAATCACCCGCACATTGAGCAAACCCATTTCCCGCATCTTCTCACCAACAACCCGCTGCGCCGGATAATGTTTCAGCGATTGCAGGATGTACGAATACGCCGCTATGTCCCCACAAAAGATCAGGCCCAAAGCCGGCGAGAATAATTTTAAGTAAGTCTCATAGATCGCCCTCCAAACTGCATTCTCCGGCTTGCCGAATTCCAATATGACCAGTCGCCCGCCGGGTTTTGCTACCCTTTGCATCTCGCGCAAACCAGTCTCCCAACTTGTAAGGTTACGCAAACCATACCCAATCGTGACTATGTCGAATGTGCCGTCGGGAAACGGAATGCTCTGCGCATCACCGCGCAGAAAATGCATTCTTGCCGACACCACGCTTCCCTTGGACTGCCGTGCGTGGGCAATCTCGAGCATCCTCTCGCTGAAATCCAATCCCGTTACCTCCGCCCCTTTGCGAGCCAGTTCCAGCGCGATATCCCCCGTTCCGCAACAAACGTCCAGGGCTTTTTCTCCTTCCCGTGGCCTAGCCTCCTTTACAGCTCGCTTTTTCCAGAATCGATGCAGCCCGAAGCTTTGCAGGTCATTAATCAGGTCGTACCGCGGAGCGATGCGCGTAAACAGCTCGTTCACTTTCGTCGCGCGCTGGGTGCCTGGCTCGTAATACATATTCACAATTCTTGCCGACCGGGTTTTTTCTCGATCCGGCGTCACTAAGAATCTCCGTAAAACTGGCCCTGTGCACGATCCAAATCTTCGCAGCTATTGCTGCGGGACCGTCGATGTCGGCGTCGCGCCCGTGTCCGACGAATTATCCACCATCAACGTATTCGACGTCTGCACTACACCTGGAACCTGCCGCACCGTCGTTTCAACCTCCCCCCGAAGTTTGACCATTCCCATGAACCAACGCCAAAGTAAGAATGCAACTGGCCGCGCCCCATTTATTTTTCATAAGACCCCTTTTCATTAATATGACCAAACCCGAAATGCTGGCCGGACAAGCAGATCTTTCCTCCATTCCGCCACGATGTTCTTCGAAACCTCAAATCACCCATAAGATTACACCAGGAAATGCCCTTGCTACAAACGACGGAATGTGGAGTAATTCGTCAGCAATCCAACATGACGCCCGCGAAATCGTATTCAATAGTCCTCGTAACAGCGCCTGACCTGAAAACTGCACGACGCCTGGCCAAAGTGGCTTTGACGAAAAGGCTAATCGCCTGCGCCAATTTGGTGCCGAAAATAGAATCACACTACTGGTGGCGGGGGAAAATAGAGACTGGTTCGGAGGTATTGCTACTGCTCAAAACAGTTAATTCTAAATTGGACTCCCTGGAAGAAGTGATTCTGGCCGAGCATCCTTACGACACACCGGAATTCCTCACCGTCGCAATTAACCGTGGGAACAAACGCTATCTGGATTGGCTGACAAAATCAGCGCAGTAAAAGCGGTCAGGTGGAAATCTGTTCCAATTACCGATCACCAATTACCAATCACAAGTCACTCAGCCCATGGCCTTGTCCTGGCTCCAAAATTACAATCCGCTTCATAATTCCCTCGCTTCCACGCTGGTGGCTGCGCTTCCGATAGTCGTATTGCTCAGCTCCATCGCACTGCTAAAGATCCGAATTCATCTCGCTGCCCTGCTCGGTCTGGGCGTCGCCCTGGCGCTCGCGTTATTTGTTTACGGGATGCCGGTCAAGCCCGCGTTGGCTTCAGCGATTTTCGGAGCAGCTTATGGTCTATTTCCAATTGGCTGGATTATTCTCAATCTGATCTTCCTATATCAACTTACCGTCAAGGCCGGCCTATTCGAAGTATTGCGCGGCAGCCTCTCACGCTTGGCGCCGGACCCGCGCATCCAGGTTATTCTGATCGCCTTTTCATTTGGCGCGTTTTTTGAGGGCGCCGCCGGGTTTGGAACTCCGGTCGCAGTGACGGCGGCGATTCTGATGCAACTCGGTTTTAAACCTCTCGCCGCATCCGGCCTCTCACTCATCGCAAACACGGCGCCGGTGGCCTTCGGCGCGCTCGGCACCCCAATCATCGCGTTGAGCAAGGTCACAGGCATCAGTGAAGTAGCGCTGTCGCAGATGGTCGGACGCCAGCTTCCGTTTTTCTCTCTGCTGGTGCCGTTTTGGGTGGTCTGGGCGATGGCCGGTTTTCGCGGCTTGCTCGGTGTCTGGCCGGCGGCGCTGACAGCGGGCCTCGCGTTTGCTGTTCCGCAATTCCTCGTCTCGAATTTTCACGGCCCGTGGCTCGTAGACATCGTCGCCTCGCTGTCTTCGATCGTCGCCACTGTTTGTTTGCTGAAGTTTTGGCAGCCGAAGAGTCGGTGGAGTCACGAGGAGACCGTGACGCTCGCCCCACCTTCTTTTGCACTCGCCGAGCCCGTTCATGACCCTGCAAAAATTCGAGCCGCATGGACGCCATGGATTCTCCTGAGCTTGCTGGTTTTCATCTGGGGTGTTCCATGGGTCAAAACAGCATTGGACAAGCTCTCCTCGCCTTCGTTTCAAATGGCAGGACTGCACGACGTTGTGGTCCGAACCGCGCCTGTTGTCCCGCTGCCAAGCGTCGATAAACCAACCAAGCCGGAAGAAGCCGTTCTAAAGTTGAACTGGCTTTCAGCGACGGGCAGCGGAATTCTTCTCGCAGCCATCATTGCGGGTCTGGTTATGGGATTTGCCCCTGTGGAACTGGCCAGAACGTATTGGGAAACTTTGGTGCGTGTTCGCTATTCTCTCATAACGATTGCGGCAATGCTCGCAATCGGTTACGTGACCAAATATTCAGGCACCGACGCGACGCTTGGATTGGCGCTCGCTAAAACCGGCAGGCTTTATCCCTTTTTCGGCGCCATGCTCGGTTGGCTGGGGGTCGCTTTGACCGGCTCTGATACCGCATCCAATGTGCTCTTTGGCAGCCTTCAAAAAATCACCGCACAACAAATTGGCATTAGTCCGGTTCTAATGGCAGCCGCGAACAGTTCTGGTGGCGTCATGGGAAAAATGATCGATGCGCAAAGCATCGTCGTCGCGAGCACCGCTACCAATTGGTACGGTCACGAAAGCAGCATATTGCGCTACGTTTTCTTCCACAGCTTCGCGCTCGCCGTGCTAGTGGGAATCCTGGTTTTCTTGCAAGCCTATGTCTTTCCCTTCACTCGGCTCGTCCCGTAAACCCGGGTGCCTCCTGCAACCTGGTTCGCGTTTTTCCGGCACCAATTGTCCCCAAACTTTGCCCTTACGCGGGTTCCTGAGCGCATGCGATGATTTACTCGCCAAAAAAACGGCACAACAAATTATGAAAAACTGTTCTCAAATCGCCCTTGGAATTCTCCTCCGTCTTACGAGTCCGACCCGGTGCATGCAAACCTTCAACCTGCAACTTTCAACCTTCGTATTTCAATTAACTTTAACGTTACCGGTAACCTACGGTAACCCACAGTAACCTATGGTAACCAAATTTATTTCTCGTGCGGCCAACCGCAATGGTGAGGGTGCATCGTTTGACCCTGCCACGTTTGCCTTGCCCAATTTCTTAACTTTGTTAACATTCTATCGAATCACCTGGCTTTGACATGAGACAGACATTGCTTGCAGTCCCCACGCTTCCCCTTTTTCTGCTAATCGCATTAACCTTCGGCGGGCCTCTCTCAGCCCAGCAATCACCACCGACCTCCAAAGGGATCCGCATTCTCTTTCTCGGCGATCAGGGCCATCACCGTCCAGCCGACCGGTTCAAGCAACTCGAACCCACTCTGACCACGGCTCATATTCGCTATACTTATACCGAGTCGCTGGAAGATCTGAATCCGGAGAAATTGGCGGGTTACGATTGCATCGTCATCTACGCTAACCACACGAAGATTTCCTCCGAGCAGGAACGCTCGCTTATGGACTTCGTCAGCAATGGCGGCGGCCTGGTCGCGTTGCACTGCGCCTCCTATTGTTTCCTCAACTCGACAAACTACCTCGAATTGGTCGGCGCACGATTCAAAAGCCATAAAACCGGCGATTTCGAGGAAACGGTTCTGCATAGCGAACATCCAGTCCTCCACGGTGTAAGTCCGATCAAAAGTTGGGATGAAACCTACGTACACGAAAAGCATAATACGAATCGAGTGGTGCTGGCTGAGCGTGTTGAAGGCGATCTTCACGAGCCGTACACGTGGGTGCGAACCTCGGGCAAAGGTCGTGTCTTCTACACCGCCTGGGGCCACGACCAACGCACGTGGTCGAACACGAATTTTCTGCAAATGGTTATCAATGCGATCGAATGGACCTCTACCCCCTCTCCGAATCGCCTTACGCCGCACGCTGGACTGCCTCCGTTCCATTATACAAACTCACCTGCGTTGCCGAATTATCTCGCTGGCGCCAGATGGGGCGCGCAAGGCGAGCCAATCCGAACGATGCAGGAGCCGCTCTCGCCCGAAGAATCCATGAAGCATCTCGTGCTGCTTCCGGGATTTCATGCGAAGCTTTTTGCCGCCGAGCCTGAGGTGACGAAGCCCATCTGCATGCAATGGGATGCGCGCGGACGCCTTTGGATCGCAGAGACTGTGGATTACCCCAATCAGATGCAACCTCTCGGCCAGGGGCATGATCGCATCAAGATCTGTGAAGACACGGATGGCGATGGCCGCGCCGACAAATTCACGATCTTTGCGGATAAACTGAGCATTCCCAGCGGGTTCGCGTTTTACAAAAACGGCATCATCGTCGTTCATTCCGGATTGACGGAATTCCTACAGGACACCGACGGGGACTCAAAGGCCGATGTTCGCACCGTTTTGTTCAAAGGTTGGGGCACGCAGGACACACATGCCGGTCCCAGCAATCTGCGCTATGGATTTGATAATTGGATTTGGGGAACCGTCGGCTATTCCGGTTTTGAAGGCGTCGTTGGCGGCAAACGACTTCGCTTTGGGCAAGGCATTTATCGCTTCAAGCCAGATGGCTCCGCATTGGAATTCGTCCGTTCCAGCAACAACAACACTTGGGGCCTTGGCATCAGCGAGGATAACATCATCTTCGGCTCAACTGCCAACAACAATGCCAGCATGTATATGGCCATCCCAAATCGTTTTTACGAGGCCGTGCGTGGGTGGTCAGCAAGTCGAATCGAAACGATAGCTGACTCACAAGAGTTTTTCCCGATCACCGACAAGGTTCGGCAGGTGGATTGGCATGGACATTACACCGCGGGAGCCGGCGCTGCTCTATATACAGCTCGGCAATTTCCGAAGGAATACTGGAACAAGGTCCAATTTGTCGCCGAGCCCACCGGCCATTTACTCGGAAAATTTCATTTGCATGGCGAGGGTGCAGATTTCATCGCCTGCAACGGTCGCAACTTTCTAGCGAGTGACGATGAATGGACTTCACCGGTTTCAGCCGAAGTCGGCCCAGATGGCGCGCTCTGGGTCATCGACTGGTATAATTACATTATCCAACACAATCCCGTTCCCGTCGGCTTTCAAAAAGGCAAAGGCAACGCTTACGAAACCCCAATGCGCGACAAGATCCACGGACGCATTTACCGAGTGGAATATTCCGGTGCTCCCCAGGCGCCGAAAATGGATCTCGGAAAAGCTAGCGTTAAGGAACTCGTTCAGGCACTCAAGAGCGACAACTTATTTTGGCGTCTGACCGCGCAACGTTTGTTGGTCGAACGCGGTGATACGTCGGTCGTTCCCGACTTGTGCGATCTGGTTTCGGATCAGAGAGTCGATGAAATTGGACTAAATGTGGCCGCAATCCACGCATTGTGGACGTTGGACGGTTTGCACCAATTCGATAAACCGAGTCAGACAGTGAATAATGCCTTGAATGCCGGGCTGCGTCATACTTCATCAGCCGTGCAGCGTGCTGCAGTAATGGTCGCCCCGCGCGATGAGAATCTCTTTGCCAGATTTTATGCGTCGCACCGAGAAGGCGACGTTGAGTCACAACTTTTGCTATCGTTCCTGCTGGCAGTTTCTGAAAGTCCGGCAGAATCCGAGACGGGTTACGCCGTCGCGGGATTGGTGCGTTTCGGAGCAGATTCCTGGGATCGCTGGCTGCGCGACGGCGTCACATGTGCAGCCGCTCGAAATGACTTGTCATTCCTGACTGCAATGGTTGATCAGGAAGAAAGGTCAACTGCCGCCAGTTCAAACCGAGCAACTTCTGAAATCGTTCGGCGCGTTGCGACGCACTACGCTTTGGGTGAGCCAAAAGATTCTGTCGTTACCTTGCTCTCGCGAATAAATCCCCAGAACCACGGCCCTGTCGTAAGCGCCTTGCTGGAAAGCTTGTCTGTGGCTTGGCCAACGGGCGACGCGCCCGTCCTGAACGATTCAAATCAAAACCAGCTTCAAAAACTGATGACTGCTCTCGACCCCGATAATCAAGCGCGTCTGCTATTGCTGGCCAAAAAATGGAATCGTGCTGACTTGTTTCCGAACGGGACTTCTGCGCTGGCGGAGTCCCTGCTCTCAACGCTGAAGAACTCTTCCGCTGAAATCCCACAGCGCAGTGCGGCAGCCTCAAAGCTTATCGCGTTGCGTGACCGTCCCGAAACGATTCAAGTCATTCTGGAACAGGTGAATGAGCTTTCGCCGCCCGATCTAAGTTCGGAACTGATCGATGCCATGGCTAAAAGTCGCGACTTAAAAACGGGAGCCGCGCTCGTCCAACACTTGCCGAAACTCACTCCCGCTGCGCGCCGGTTCCAAATAGGGACCCTCTTGCGCCGCGCTGAATGGTCCGCGGTGCTTTTGGACGCCATCGAAGCCGGCAAACTTCCGCCCTCCGAACTCGCAACCGAGCAATGGGCCGAGCTCAAATCGAGTCCCGACAGCAACATCGCGAAGCGCGCGCAAGCCCTCGCAGGCAGCCGTGGCGCTGTAACCGCCGATCGCGCAGCAATCGTTCAGAAACTGCTCCCGGCTGCCGCGAAGCCCGGCGACGCTCATCGTGGCAAAGAAGTCTTTGATGTGAACTGCGCTGTCTGTCACGCGTTCAATGGGCAGGGCGGCAAAGTCGGGCCAAACCTCACTGGTATCGGCTCGCGCGAACCCAAAGAGATTCTTGTCGACATCCTGGACCCGAACCGTTCCGTCGAAGCCAATTATCGTTCATGGACCGTCTCCACTGGCGACGAGACATTCGCCGGGCGGCTCGAAAGCGAAACGCAGACCACAGTCGAGATTCTCGATTCGGCCGGGCTGAAGCACGTCATTCAACGGAAGGACATTAAGCAGATGACCACGAGCGGCTCTTCCATCATGCCAAATGGATTCGAGAGTTTGCCTGAGTCCGATCTTTCCGCGCTCCTCTCCTACCTGGCAACGCCTGCTGTAGCGTCACAGACCACGCAACAGTCGGCTGAGAACGTGAGTAAGTGAGCAACGCCCGGGCTGTGGCCGGTGTTGCTTGCGCTAGGTCCGCCCAAAACTTTCGGCAAGCGCAACGGCTTTGAGCATGGCCTGGGCTTTGTTGAGCGTCTCCTGAAACTCGTCTTCGGGCGTGGAATCGTTTACCCATCCACCGCCCGCCTGGACGTAAGCCCGGCCATTCTTAATAAGTGCTGTGCGGATCGTGATGCAGCAGTCGAGATTGCCGTTGAAGGAAAAATATCCGACGCATCCGCCGTAAGGACCGCGAGCGGTTTGCTCGAGTTCGGAAATGATTTGCATCGCGCGAATTTTAGGCGCGCCGCTGAGCGTTCCGGCGGGAAACGTCGCGCGCATCAAATCATAGGTCGACTTCTCTATCGAAAGCTGGCCCTCGATTTGTGAAACGATGTGCATGACATGGCTATACCGTTCAATGGTCATCAGGTCTTTAACGCGCACCGACCCGAAATCGCACACCCGGCCAATATCATTCCGCGCCAGGTCCACCAGCATTACGTGCTCAGCGCGTTCTTTAGGATCGGCGAGCAGTTCTTTTTGCAATGCTTGATCTTCGGCAGGTGATTTGCCGCGACGCCGAGTGCCGGCGATCGGTCGGATTTCCACCTTCCGATCCTCGCAGCGGACATGAATTTCCGGTGATGCCCCGACCAGCGAGAAGCCGCTTAATTCGAGTAGGAACATGTATGGCGATGGATTGATCGAGCGCGCGGCGCGATAGACATCTAGCGGCGTGGCCTTGACCGGCATAGAAAATCGTTGCGAGCCGACGACCTGGATAATGTCGCCGGAGGTGATGTATTCTTTGGCGCGGGAGACGTTCGCAAAAAAGTTTTCTTTTGGAACATTCGACTCGAATGGAATGGTCGGAACTTCGTCCGGAACACTCACGGGATGGTGCTCCGCCGGTTGTTCGAGCAAAGAAACGAGCCGGTCGATCTCGCCAGTCGCATTTTCGTATGCCTCATCGGGATTCGCCGCATCATCTAAAACTGCGTTTACAAGCACGGTAATGGTCTGCGCGACGCGATCGAAAATGAGCAACTGATCGGCAATAAGAAAATACATCACCGGCGTTTGAATATCATCGCGCGGCGGGCGCGGCACGACTGGCTCGATGTCGTGGATGAATTCGTAACCGATGAAGCCGACTGCGCCACCGGTAAACCGCGGCAACCCCTCGACGGGAACGGCGCGGTATTTCTTCATCACGCTTTCGACGACTTCCAGTCCATCTTTAACGCCTTTGACTCCACTTGCCTTTGGTCCACCGCTGATTGTAAAGGCGTCGATGACTTTACCATTTTCATGGATTTCGACTCGGTCCTGATTTTGGCGAATGATCGCGCGTGGATTACATCCGACAAACGAGTAGCGGCCGAGGTGTTCGCCGCCTTCGACCGATTCAAAAAGGAAGGATTCACCCTGACCTCGAATTTTGCGATAGGCGGAAAGTGGCGTTTCAATATCCGCCAGAAGCCGGCGAGTCACGGGAATCAAATTGCCGCGCTGGGCAAGCATCCGAAAGTCTTCAAGGCTTGGGGAATGCATGCGCTTATTTTCCTTCTGTCTGCGGATTCTCGCGCAAAGCCAGCGAAGTCAGTGCGGCGCTTTCAACCGAAGCGCGGCGAGCATTCCGCAAACCGTTTCGTCGCAAGCGCAATCTTGCCAGCAGGATGTAGAAAGCAATGGCGCTGGCATAACCTACCGTGCCCCAGCCGATGCCCAGCAAAACGACTGAGTTGCTGAAAAAGATGATCGCCCCGCCAACGGCCCCCATCAGGCCCGCTTCTCCAAAAACACAGAAAAGGTATAACGTCACGCGCGTTTCCAGAATCCGTTGGACGTGCCACGCGCGATAGGCCTCTTCCCCCAGCGAACGCATGAGCCAGGCGGATTGAAAATTTCGGGCGGCGACCAGCATGCTCATTGTGCCCAACATAATCGCCGGCAAAGGCCAGGCAGCGAGCGTAATGCAAAAGCCCATATTGATTGGGAGAAACCAGCGCCAGCCGAGAACCTTCGCAATGGGATTCCCTTCGAGGACAAGATTTGGAGTCGCGATGCGAGTGCTCAGGACGTCCATGCCCCGGCAGAATACAAGAGTGAGCAGCAGCAACCAGTAGTGGGTGCTGCCAAACGAAACAAAGTTCTCCGCCAGCAACGGGTCCATTACTTTTTTCCGTAAACCTGCTCCGGCGTGACGAGTTGGGGTTCGGTTGTTTTCACTTCCGCATTGCCTTCGTGGACTGAACGGAAAAAGCAGGATTTATAACCCTCATGGCAAGCTGCGCCGATTTGCTCGACCTGAATCAGGATCGTGTCTCCATCGCAATCAAAAGCGATGTCCTTGACGTTTTGAATGTGGCCGCTGCTCTCGCCTTTCATCCAGAATTTTTTGCGCGAACGGCTCCAGAAATGCGTCTTGCCTGTCGCAATCGTTTTCTCCAATGAGGCTCGGTTCATCCACGCCATCATAAGAACGCGGCCAGTCGTTTGCTCCTGAATGATGGCCGGAATCAGCCCCGTAGCGTCGTCGAATTTCAGTAGGTCGTAAAAACTCATGTTGAGCATCTTCAAAATAGCCGATCTCTGCCTGATAACCACGAAAAAGTCGAAGTGCCATTGTGGGGAGACGCTCGCCCCATCAGGTGAGTTTGGATCAGTTGCGCTTATTTCGACCGCAATCGCTCAAACGTGCCGAACTGAAATTCCCTTTTCCGCCAAATAGTTCTTTACGTCTCCCACCGTGTATTCGCCAAAATGAAAGATACTCGCGGCCAGGACGGCGTCAGCTTTGCCTTCGAGCAACACTGAAGCCATGTGTTCGAGCTTGCCCGCTCCCCCGCTTGCAACGACTGGCACCCCGACCGATTCGCTGACGCGGCGTGTAATCTCCAAATCGAACCCCGCTTTTGTGCCATCCGCATCAATACTGTTCAGCACAATCTCTCCTGCGCCCAGTGAAACGGCCCGCTTTGCCCAATCAACCGAATCCAAACCGGTTGACTTCCGCCCGCCGTGCGAAAAAACCTGCCATTGGCCCGGAGCCACATTTTTCGCATCAATTGAAACAACAATACACTGGCTGCCAAATTTCTCCGCACCGGCCCGAATCAAATCCGGATTAGCCAGCGCGGACGAATTGATGCTGATTTTGTCGGCTCCGGCCCGAAGCATCGTATACATGTCATCCACAGAACGCAGGCCACCTCCAACTGTGAGTGGCATAAAACACTGATCGGCTGTCCGCTCGATGACATCCACCATCGTCGCGCGGCCATGCGCACTCGCGGTGATGTCAAAAAACACCATTTCGTCGGCTCCCTGTTCATTGTAGCGGAGCGCGAGTTGGACAGGATCTCCCACATTGCGCAATTCACCCTTCTCGGCCTGGCCAAATTGGACGCCGCGCGTCACCTGGCCGTTATGCACGTCCAGACAGGGGATCACTCGTTTCGCAATCATTCAGGAATATTGAACTGATTTCGGAATACGGAAGCAACAAGTTATCAGATGGCCAACTTCATTCTGTAAGAGTTTCTTCCAGTGACGAGGTTTCCATAAGTCGTTGATTCCGGGTGAGCAACAGTTACGGGAACATTAATGATGTCGGATCCTCTTACATTATTACAAACCAGGGCCAATTTATTTTGCAATACGGCTTTTTTGAAACGTCTGATATTCAATGGTTTAGGATTGCGATTACTGTTTGTCTCCAGGCGGGCAGGAGTCGGCACCACCATTGCTACTGAGTTAGAATTTGTGAAACAGAAGGCACGCGGGCACTTGACGAATAACGTTTCTAGCGCGATTCTCTGATAGGGATGAACCCGAGGATTTGTATCTGCTGCGGTGAGCTAATGGCTTTTGGAGGAAGTGCGCTCTCCCGAAATCCAAACGTTTGCGCAAGCTGTTCGAGCATCATTGACGGAATGGACGGCTTCGAACATGCCGAGCTTGAGAATCCTTCCGAGAAGCAACCGTCTTCACTCGTAGAAAGTTCTCAAGAAACCAATTCGGCGGCATAAGCGGTTTCTTCTTCGACTCCAGGTCGCAAACTCTCAGGGGGCGTAAAACTAATTTCTTTTGAGGCTTCGCCCTGCCGCATAAATGCAGCGTTCCACTGCGTCCGGGAACGCCGCATTCATGCGGCAGTGAAGAATTTTGCCATGCGTCCTCTAAGGGAAATTGCCTTAACCCTCTTCGGCTGCCATCATAACCTGGTTGCAGAAACCGTCGTCAACTCCTCCCGAGAGCCTTTCCGGGTTAATCGAGCGAGTCACGTTTTTTAACGAGGAAAACGGCTTCGCCGTGCTCAAGGTCAAGGTGAAGGGCCATCGCGATCAGGTCACTATCGTCGGCTCGCTTCCATCCGCCACTCCGGGCGAGTGGCTAACGGCTGAAGGACATTGGGTGCGTGATCGCGAGTTCGGCCTTCAATTCCGCGCCGACCTGCTCAAAAGTTCCGCGCCGACCACCAGGGAAGGCATCGAAAAATATCTCGGCAGCGGAATGGTGAAAGGTATCGGGCCGATTTACGCCAAAAAACTGGTCGAGAAATTCGGCGAAAAGATTTTCGACATCATCGAGAACGAATCGGGCCGGCTTCAGGATGTCGAAGGGATCGGCCCCATGCGGCGACGGCGAATCAAAGATGCCTGGGCCGAGCAAAAAGTCATTCGCGAGATAATGGTTTTCCTGCATTCGAACGGTGTCAGCACCAGCCGCGCCGTGCGCATTTACAAATCTTACGGAGAGAACGCGATTGAGCAGGTTCGCGCGAATCCTTACAAACTTGCGCACGATATTCCCGGAATTGGATTCAAATCGGCGGACCAAATTGCGCAAAAAATCGGCATCCCGCACGACTCAATCATTCGCGCTTGCGCCGGCCTCGCTCACGTCTTGCAAGAAGCAACCGGCCAGGGTCATTGCGGTCTGCCCGTGGAACTGCTCAAGGAAGAAGCTGGTAAACTGCTTCTGGTGGATGAAGCAATTATTCAAACCGCATTGGAACGCACGTTAAACGAGAGGAAATTGATTTGGGAAAAAGTTGGCGACGAGCCCCTTATCTTGCTGCCGCTGCTTCAGCGGGCAGAGGAGGGGATTGCGGTTCAGATCAAGCGATTGGCCAATGCCACGTCCAGCTATCCGCCAATCGATTTCGAGAAAGCAGTTGCCTGGTGCCAAAACAAAACAGGCAAGGAACTCGCCCCGAGCCAGCGCGAAGCTTTGAAGCAGGCATTAAGCAGCCGTGCGTTAGTTATCACCGGCGGACCGGGCGTCGGTAAAACGACATTGGTCAACGCTATTCTTCTGATCCTGCGCGCAAAAAAGGTTCGCTGCCTGTTGTGCGCGCCCACAGGTCGAGCCGCCAAAAAACTTTCAGAAGCAACTGGCTCGGAAGCCAAAACCATCCATCGTTTGCTCGAAGTTCTTCCGGGAACAGGCGGTTTTGCTCACCATGAAGAGAAGCCGCTCGAGTGCGATCTGCTCGTCGTGGATGAAACCTCAATGGTGGACGTGCCCTTGATGAATCATCTTCTGCGCGCTCTGCCCGCACAGGCAAGCCTGCTGCTCGTCGGAGACGTTGACCAGTTGCCTTCCGTCGGCCCTGGGATGGTGTTGCGAAATATTATCGAGAGCGGAGTTGTTCCGGTCGTCCGGCTAACGGAAGTATTCAGGCAAGCTGCGAACAGCGAAATCATCCTCAATGCGCATCGGATCAATGAAGGTCTGATGCCCGAAGGTACAGAAAATTCTTCCGATTTTTTCTTCGTCGAACGCGATCAACCCGACCGAATTGCCGAAACGGTTGTCGAACTCGTGAAAAAACGAATCCCAAACAAATTCAATCTGGACCCGATTCGCGATGTGCAAGTGCTTTCGCCCATGAACCGCGGCTCGCTCGGCATCCGCGAGTTGAACGCGCGACTCCAGGACGAACTCAATCCTCGCAAACCCGAAGAGCCGTTCGTCGAGAAGTTTGGCTGGCAATATCGCGTTCGCGACAAAGTCATTCAGACCGAGAACGATTACGACAAAGAAGTTTTCAACGGGGACATCGGCCAAATCGTGAAAATCGACCCAATCGAACGCGAGCTCACGGTCAAGTTCGATCAGCGTGAAGTGAATTACGACTTTGGCGAGTTGGACGAGCTATCCCTTGCCTACGCGATTACGATTCACAAATCGCAAGGCTCGGAATTCCCGGCAGTCGTCATCCCGCTGGCGACGCAGCACTATCTTCTTCTGCAACGCAACCTCGTCTATACGGGTGTCACCAGAGGCAAAAAACTGGTAATGCTGGTCGGCCAACCGAAGGCGCTGTCGCTCGCCGTAAGAAACAATCGAACCGAACAACGATTTTCGGGATTGCTCGCTCGATTGAAGACGGATGCTGAAGCCGTGCTGAGTGGGAGGATTAATTCAGGAAGCCCCGACATTACAAAAATGTAATGGGTTTTTGAACTGTGTGCGCCCAAACGCACAGTTCCTGCCGGGTCGTGCCTGCGCTACCCTGCGCCATTAACGGAATAACCGTTTGCTTTCAGTTGGCCCAATTTATACGCTGTTAAGCTCTAACTGACTCGACAGATGCGACAGTTTGTAACCATCGCCACCAACGCATTCATGGAACTGGTGCGGCAGCCGGTCTTTTTGCTGCTCATGTCCAGTTCCGCCGCGTTTGAGATATTCCTGGCGACCCCCTATTATTTCGCCTTCGGCGACGAGCCGAAGCTCGTCAAGAACAGCACGCTGGCCGTCATGTTGCTCGCGGGCTTGTTCGGCGCGGTGCTGAGTGCTTCGGCCTCGCTGGCCCGTGAAATCCGCTCTGGCACCGCCTTGGCAGTCCTCTCAAAGCCCGTCGGACGCGCGCATTTCCTGCTCGCCAAATACACCGGCCTGCTTATCGCGCTCACCCTCCTGACTTTCGTAAACCTCATCAGCGCGCTGCTCGCGAGCCGCATGGCTTTCGACGCTTACGGCTCGACCGATCTATTCGCCGTGGGCATTTTCGTTTTGGCCCTCCTCATTGGCTACATCATGGCCGGTTTCAGCAATTTCTTCCTTCGACGCCCATTTGTATCCGACGCAGTTTTCAGCGTCGTTGGCATGCTTGTGGTCGCTTTCATAGTCATCAATTTCTACACCAAAGAAGGCAAACCACAGGCGTTTGCGACGGGGGTCGATTGGGGCATGCTCCCGGCTGCGGTTCTAATCCTGTTCGCGCTCTGGATTCTTGCCGGTTTAGCGCTGGCTTGCTCGACGCGATTCGATATGATACCCACTCTGGCGATTTGCTCCGGGTTTTTTCTGTTAGGCATCATGTCGGATTATCTCTTTGGAACACGCGCGGAAAAAGGTTCGTGGTGGGCCTCGGTGCTTTACACCATCACGCCAAATTGGCAGCTTTTTTGGTTCGCAGACGCAATCGAAATGGGCAAAAGCGCTTTTCATTGGGGTTATGTCGGCAAAGCCTTTGCCTATATGGTCGCCTATGTGGGGGGCGCGCTGGCAATCGCCATCGCCTTGTTTGAAGATCGGGAATTGAGCTAGAGCAAATCTAATCTGATGGAACGCAATTTACAAAAGAACGGCCTGATTAACCTGCTGACCTTGCTGGTCGTCGGTGTCGCAGGTTTTGCAGTCGCCCGATACGCCAGCTCACTTGCGGGTCTGGTGAGCATCGTTTTCCTCGGAGTCGGTTTCCTGGTGGCCGCAGTGAGCTGGTTCCAAATGCGGCTCGAAGAGAGCGAACGGCTTGAAAAGCTCGAACTGGATGAACTTGCCAAAGGGCACGCCACCTCCGCACTGTTCGAAGCAAAAGACGCTGAAGTCTTTCCTGCACAACGCTCCCGCGAGCAATTCGAGCGCTTCTTCGTCCCGATCTTTACCGCCATTCTCTGCGTTGGCCAGGGCGCAGCCGCGTTCTTCTTTTGGCGCTGGCTTTCGCAGCCCGCTCTTCCCATCGAAGTAAAGCAGCCCATGGTGCCGATGTTTGTGTTCGGCATCGTATTTTTCCTCAGCCTGTTCCTCCTGGGGCGCTTCTCCGCAACCATGGCTCGTTTGGAGAATAATCGCCTTTTGCGCCCGGGCGCGGGTTACATGCTTCTCAACGCCTACCTTTGCCTCGTCGTCGCTGTCGGCATTGTCGTGATACAGATTGGCCTTCTGCGGGGAGATTTTTATGTCGCCCGCGCTTTATGCGTTCTACTCGCATTAACTGCGGTCGAAACACTTGCAGCGCTGCTGCTGGAGATGTATCGGCCACGCGTCAAAGGCAAGATCGAGCGCCCGCTTTATGAAAGCCGGCTCGTCGGGCTGCTCGGCCAACCCGAAGGCCTCGTTACTACCGCGGCCCAGGCGCTCGACTACCAATTCGGCTTCAAAGTTTCCGAAACGTGGTTTTACCGGCTGTTCGTTGAAAAGGCGCTCGCTTTGCTCGTTTGTTTGCAAATCATCGTCCTGATTCTCTGCACGAGCATCGTCTTTATTGATTCAGGTGAACAGGGCCTCCTCGAACGGTGTGGCCGCCCCGTCTTGCCGCCATTGAATCCAGGAGCGCATTTCAAATTGCCGTGGCCTTTGGATCATGTCTATCGCTTTCGCACTCAGCAGATCCAAAACTTCGAGATCGGCACCACGCCTGAACCCGAACAAGAAGAAAACAAAATCAAAATTGTTCTTTGGACCATTGCCCACATCAAGGAAGACAATTTTCTCGTTGCCAATCGCGAGCCCGTTTCCGCCGAAATTGCTACCAATAACCCGAGCGGCTCCGGCAGGCGCACGCCCCCGGTCAGTCTGCTAAGTGGCAGCATTCCTGTTCAGTACCAAATCACCGACCTCGCTGCCTGGGCTTACAACAACGAAGACGCACCGTCTCTCTTGGAGGACCTGGCTACTCGTGAACTCGTTCGCTTTCTCGTCGGCGCGGATATGAATGAAGTGATGTCCTATGGCCGTTTGGAAGCAGCCGAACAGTTGCGCCGGCGCATCCAGGAGGCTGCCGACGGCCAAAACCTTGGGGCCAAGATTGTCTCTGTCGGTTTGCAGGATTTGCATCCGCCCGTAAAAGTTGCGCCTGATTACGAAAAAGTCATCGGTGCAATTCAAAGCAAAGCCGCGAAAATATTGGCCGCTCGCGCCGATGAAGTTAAAACCAACGCCCTGGCCGAGGCCCAGGCAACCAATATTATCAATATTGCCAGTGCGAGCCGCACTCGAAGAGAAATTGATGCGCTCGCTCAAGCTGCCTTGTTCACGAACCAAATCCCCGCCTACAAAGCCGCGCCGGCCGTCTATGTTCAACGCGCCTATTTGCAGGCCCTCGCAAATTCAACCGCCAACGCCAGAAAATATGTTCTCCTGACAACCAATACGCACGACGTTTTACAGTTCGATCTCCAGGACAAATTCCGCGCTGACATCCTGACCGATGTCGGCGTGCCAGCAGTCAAAAAATGACGCTCGTCAACCCAATTACCAATCACCAGCCCACTGATTACCAATCACTGACATAATGAACCGCAACCCACTCATCCTCATCATCGGCTTTATTATTGGAATCATAGTCTTCCTATTGCTGTTTACGTTTCAGGTTCGCAAATCCGAAGTCGCCGTCGTAACCACCTTTGGAAAGGTCCACATACAACATACCGAACCCGGCCTCAAATGGAGGCTCCCTCCGCCGATCCAAAGAGTCTACAAATTCGATCAACGCGTTCAGAATTTTGAAGATAAGCCGACCGAAGGACTCACTCGCGATGGCTTCAATCTGATCACTTCGGTTTACGTCGGTTGGAAGATTACTGAAGTAACGAATTTTTTCCCAACTTTTGCCGGCTATACCGACCCGATTCCGGAAGCGGAGAAAGGCCTTGAACGTCTGTTGAGCCACGCCAAGAGCTCCGTCTTTGGAAAACACCCGTTATCGGACATCGTTTCCGCCACGGATAACGGCACCAACTTTATCGCCATCGAAAACGAAATCCTCGCTACTGTGCAGGCCGAATTGCGTGCTCAACGTTACGGTATCGAAATAGACTTTCTGGGAATCAAAAAACTGCAAATTCCCGAAAGCGTCACCCAAAACGTTTTCGAACGAATGACCTCCGAACGGAAAGTTCTCGCTGACCGCTCGCAATACGAAGGCGAGGCGGAAGCCGCCAAGATTAGATCCGAAGCCGAACGCAGAGCCGGTGAAATGCTGGCCCGAGCCGAATCCGAAGCCACGCGAATTCGCGGCGAAGGCGAAGCCAAAGCCGCCGAGTCGCTCAAGGTTTTCGACCAGAACCCTGACCTCGCCATTCTCATTTTCCAATTAAACGCACTCGAGAGTTCTCTCAAAGAGCATTCAATTCTCGTTTTCGATCCCAATACGCCGCCCTTCAACCTGTTTCGCGGCGTCTCAACCAATTTGTTGAACCCGAAATGAACGGCCAATTGCACGAACACGATTTGCCGCCGGAAAAGCCGATGGATTCCGGGTCGCAGGCGCTATCCGAAGCGCTCCGCAGCAGTTTTTTTGTCGTCAAAATTGTCATGGTTGGGCTGGTTATCGTATTCCTTGGCTCTGGCTTTTTCACGGTCGGTCCGAACGAACGTGCTATCATTCTGCGCCTCGGAAAACCGGTCGGCGAGAGAGAGCAAGCTTTGCTCGGGCCCGGTCCTCATATCGCCTGTCCCTACCCAATCGGCGAATACAGAAAAGTCTCAATCACAGGAAGTCAACGCGTCACTTCCCGCGCTGGCTGGTATGCCGTTACGCCCGAGCAGGAACTTGCCGGTACCGAGTCGCCTGCTGCCGGCACATTGAACCCAGCCGTGGACGGCTATGCCCTTACGGCCGATGGCAATATCGTTCACACTCGCGCAACTCTCACCTACAAGATCAACGACCCCATCCGCTACGTTTTCAATTTTGTCGATGCTTCTAACGCGGTCCTCAACGCGCTTGACGATGCCGTGCTCTACACCGCCGCGCATTTCAAAGTGGACGACATCCTGACCCGCGATGTGGCCGGCTATGCCGAAGCGGTAAAACGCCGCGTCACAGAGGTTGTCGAAAAACAGAACCTGGGAATCAGAATCGACCAGTGCCTTCCTCTAAGCATTGCACCGCGCCAATTGAAAGAGGCTTTCAACAGCGTCCTTCGGGCGGAGTTGGGCCGCAACAAGACCCTCGACGAGGCGAAAAGCTCCGCGAATCAGACTATGAGTAAGGCCAGCGCCGATGCGGCAGCCCGTGTCAACAAGGCTGAAGTCGACCGTGCGCTTTACGTTAATGACGTCACCAGCCGCGCCAATCAATTCCAGCAACTCCTGCCCAAATACCGAGCTAATCCCAAACTCTTCGTTCAACAACGCTACACCGAGACCATTGGCCGCGTGTTCACCAACGTGCAGGACAAAATCATGGTCCCCGAAAGCACCGCTGGCAATGGCAAGGAAGTGCGGTATCTTTTTAACCGCGAGTTGCCTGTGCCGAAATCCCAGGAAAGACCATAATATGAAACCCGAAACCCGAATGTCGAAATCCGATATAAGTTCGAATTCCCAAACTCGAATTTCGGATCTCCTTCGGAATTCGAGTTTCGGATTTCGAATTTTTTAAGTTATGCAAGTTACCTCCCTTTTAAGCCACGACGATCACGATCACGCTCACTCGGACGCCGACGACAGTTCATGCGGTTGCGGTCACGAACACGCCCCCGTTCGCTGGTGGCAGACCCTCGTCGGCGTAGTTTTCGTCGCCAACGCTTTCATCGTCGATTGGTTTTTCGACAAAGGCACCACTGTCGCCAGCGCTAGCGCGCTCATCGGTGCAGTTTTGCTCGGTTTGCCCATTATGGTGACCGCTTATCGCGATTTGCGCCGCGGCATCCTCAGCATTAACGAACTCGTCGCCATCGCAGTCCTGGGCGCATTCGCGACGAGCGATTACAAAACGGCCGGTGTCGTCGCCTTCTTTCTCCTCATGGGTGAAATCATTGAAACCCGCACAGCCGAAGGCGCGCGCGCTTCCATCGAATCGCTCATTAAACTGACACCCACCAAAGCCCGCCGCATCACCGCTCAGGGTGAGGACGAGGTCGCCGCCAAAGATTTGGCCGTCGGCGACATGATTCGCATTCGGCCAGGCGACAATGTCGCGGCGGACGGTATTATCGTCACTGGCCAGGGCTCATTCAACCAGGCCACTATTACCGGCGAATCGCTTCCGGCTGACAAAAAGCCCGGCGACGAAGTCTTCGCTGGCACGCAGAATTTGACTGGAGTCCTCGAAATCAAAGTCAGCCGCGCTGGCCAGGACACCACCCTTGGCCGTGTCCGCGAACTGATTCTCGCTGCGGAAAAAACCAAGCTGCCGATCATGAAGATCGTGGACCAATACATGGGCTTTTACACGCCGCTCGTGTTGGTTATCGCCGCGCTCGTTTGGGCCTTCACGCATAAGTTGGAGAACGTCATTTCGGTACTCATTTTCAGTTGCCCCTGCGCCTTTATTCTCGCGACGCCCACGGCGATGGTCGCCGCTCTCTCCGCCGCCGCGCGATTGGGCATCTTAATCAAGAACGTCGCTGACATAGAACTCGCAGCCAAAATCAATGCCTTCATTTTCGACAAAACTGGCACATTGACCACAGGCGAACTCGCGGTCAGCCGTCTCGCGCCCCTGAACGGTGTTACCCCTGCCGAACTATTGCGCATCGGCGCTTCCGCCGAGAAATACAGCAACCATCCCACGGCCAAAGCGCTGGCAAAACTCGCTGGCGAAGCCGGCGTGCCTTTGACTGAGCCAAAGGATTTCTCTGAGGCTGCCGGTCGCGGCGTTAAGGCCGACATTGGCGGCACGAAAGTCCTCGTTGGCCGCGCCAAATGGCTCCAGGACAACGGCGTCACCGAGGATTTCCTCAAATCTGTTGACCTCAACGAAGCCGAAGGTTGGAGCCTTATTTTTGTTGCGCGCGACAGCAAATGCATCGGCTGGGTTGGTTTGCAGGACCAGACCCGCAGTGAAGCCCGCGAATCTCTCGCCCAATTGAAAGCCAGTGGCGTCCGCCGCATCGCTATGATTTCCGGCGATCGCCAGGCCGTCGCGACCCGCGTCGCCAAAGAAATCGGTTGCGAAGAAACCAAAGGCGAATGCCTCCCGCAAAACAAAGTCGATTACGTCCGCGCAGTAAAAGCCAAAGGCTACAAAGTGGCTGTTGTCGGCGATGGTGTGAACGACGCTCCTGCTCTTGCGGCCGGCGACATCGGTATCGCCATGGGCGCGGCTGGGAGCGAAGTTGCCATTCACAGCGCCACCATCGCTCTGATGAACAACGACCTGCGCCGTTTGCCTTTCCTCGTAAACCTTTCGCGCAGCACGCGTTCTGTGATCAATCAGAACTTTTTGTTCGGCGTGCTATTCATCATTTGCGGCATGACCTTTTCAGCCCTCGGCAAAGTCCCGCCCGTCTGGGCGGCCGCCATGCATACCGTCGGCTCGCTGATGGTGGTGTTCAATAGCGCCCGGCTGGTCCGAAAAGGCGAAGAACTGGAACATTATCATCCGGAATCCCAAAAGCCCGCGAGCACGCCTCGCCCAACCACGCCGGGAACAGCTCCTCAATTGGCGACGGCATAATCGAGAAATCCGAATATCGAATGACGAAATTCGAAACAAATTCAAATGCCCAAGCTCGAACGGATGCTGCTCGTCCGCTCGAATGTCCGAGTTCTGTCATTAATGCACCGCTTCGGTTGCGGTGAGGCGTGGTCTGCCCTGCTTGCCTGAGGATGAAAAGATTGGTAATTTACAGCTATGAGTGCCATTGAAGTCATTGAGCAAATCCAGAGGCTGCCGCGCGAGGAGCGGCAGAAAGTTGCTGATTTTTTGCTGCGTTCCGAAGCCCTGAGCAATCCTGGCAAGCCAGACGGCGAAGTCTCAGAGGAGTTCAAACGAGCTGCTGATGAAGTTTTTACAAAAAATGCGACGCTATTCCGCAAACTCGCTCAATAAGTGGACGAGCCGAGGTTTTTAACGCTCAAAGAGGTTTTATACCTTCACGACGAAGCTTTGGTTCGCTTTGGTGGTTTGTCAGGCATTGGAGCCCTCGGTTTGATTGAGTCAGCTTTGGGTGCCGTTCAAAACGCGTTTTGGTACGGACGGGGTGATCTTTTTGAGATCGCGGGTGCGTATGGATTTCATGTTGCTGAGTCGCAGGCCTTTGTGGATGCCAATAAGCGAACCGGCGTGGCTGCTGCGCTAATGTTTCTAACGGTGAACGCGGTCAGCGTTCCAGAGGACGACGGTTCTGTCTACCAGGCGTTAATCGACATAGCGAATAAGCGGCTGGATAAAACAGGACTTGCTGAAGTCCTTCGCAAGTTGGTTGAAACACAGCGGTAGAATCACAAATATGCTTTCAGAATCACCGATATTATCAAGTAAGCCTGATCGCTCCGAGGCGTCCACCGAGACCGTTATATCCGTCCGCGGTCTCACCAAGGTCTTCAAAGACTTCTGGGGCCGGCCCAAGGCACGCGCCGTCGACAATGTCGATTTCGAAGTCCGCCGCGGCGAAGTTTTCGGCCTGCTTGGGCCCAACGGCTCCGGCAAGTCCACCACCGTAAAACTCATTCTCGGGCTGCTCTATCCGACCAAAGGTCACATCGAAGTTTTCGATCGTTCCCCTCGCCACGTCGCTACCAAATCTCGCATCGGTTATTTGCCTGAGGAATCGTACCTCTATCGTTACCTCAACTCGCACGAGACTCTCGACTTTTTCGGCAACCTTTTCCAACTCCCCAAAGGCGAACGCGAAAATCGCACCGAACAATTGCTCGAAATGGTCGGACTTAGCCAAACGCGCATGCGTGCGGTCGGCGAATTCTCCAAAGGCATGCAACGCCGCATCGGGCTCGCCCAGGCCCTGATTAACGATCCGGACCTCATCATCCTCGACGAACCCACTTCCGGCCTCGACCCAATTGGTTGTCGCGAAGTCAAAGATCTCATCCTCGCTCTCGCGCGGCGTGGCAAGACCGTCATCCTCAGCAGTCACCTCCTCTCGGATGTCGAAGATGTCTGCGATCGCGTCGTTATCTATTACGGTGGCAAAATTCAGGCGATGGGCACCCTAAAAGAATTGCTCGCAACTCCGGACGCGGTCCGCATTACCACACCGGCCCTCTCGCGCGAAACCATGGAGCGCGTCCTGGCGATCATCCGCAAAGATGTCGCCGAAGACAAAGTGCGCATCGATACTCCGACTCAAAATCTTGAAAGCTATTTCCTTGAGGTCGTCCAAAATGCGCGTCGCGCTGCCGCCGAAACTTCTGGCGCCACCTCTGGCGCTCGCGTCGCCGCTTACCTGCGGGGAGACGCCGAAGCCAGGCCCGCCACCGAAAAGATTTTGGAACGCCTCACCGCTCCGCAACCGACTTCCCCTCAAGCGCTCGTCGCTGCGCCAGAAGAAACTGTTGATCAGAGAAAATTGGCTGCATTGGCCAAACCAACTGAACCAATTCCTGCTGCTACCGCTCCAGCGGCTCAACCTGAGAAAGCTGCGGAATTAGCCAAGGCAAACGAAAAACTCTCATCCTTACTCGGCAAAAAAGATCAATGAGTCCAAGCGTTGATTCGACTTACGGATTTTTAGACTTCGATTTTCGGGTTTCGAATTTCTATCGGATTTTCTTTCGAGCATGGACGCGCGCATAATCTATCCCCTTTCCCGCATCGCTGCCCGCCTCGGTTTTTTGCGCGGCTTGGCTCGTTTGGTTTTGGGCCAGAGAATCGCCGCGGTCATGAACTTGACCTGGAAAGCTGCGTTCCGTTTTCGCCTCTTCATCGTCATCGCCGTCCTCCTGCTTGGCGCAGTTGTCGCACTGCCTATACTCATCAAAGATGACGGCACCGCCCAGGGTTTCACTCAAATCCTGATCACCTACACCTTGACCGCCATTGCTAGCCTCCTGGGCCTTTCCACCCTTTGGCTCGCTTGCGGTACACTCGCCCGCGACATCGAGGAATGCCAAATTCAGGTTGTCGCCGTGAAACCGATTGCCCGCTGGCAAATCTGGCTCGGCAAATGGCTCGGCATCATGTCGCTCAACGCGGCACTGCTTGCGCTTGCTGGCGGCAGTGTTTACGCGCTGCTTCTGTGGCGCGCGAATCGCTTGCCGGCGGCCCAACAATATGTCTTGCGCAACGAAGTCCTCGTCGCTCGCGGCTCGGTCAAGCAGCCGGATTTGAACAAAGAAATCGATCAAGAAACCGATAAACTGCTCAAAGAACGGCTGGAAAAAACCCCAGCCACCGCAGCCGATCTTAAAGATGTTCGCAAGCAACTTCGAGATCAGGTCAAAGCGGATTACGAGGTCGTTCCACCCGGATACATGCACCTCTGGCAGATTGATCTTGGCGTCACAAAAAATTCGTTACGCAATAAACCTCTGCAATTACGAATCAAATTCAATACCGGCGACCCTAATATCGGTTCCACTCGGACTTTTACCGGCATTTGGCGCATTGGCGTGCCCCAGAGGACTGAGCTTTACCAGAGCGAACCGATGAGCCTCGCTCCTGACACCTTCCACGAACTGAAAATCCCGCCCAACCTGGTCGATGAAAAGGGCTTGCTCACCATCCAGTTTTTGAACGTCAATGAAATACCCCTGCTATTCCCAATCGATGAAGGCATGGAGGTCCTTTATCCCCAGGGCGGTTTCGGACTCAACTTTGTCCGCGGGCTCTTCATCATCTTTTGCTGGATGGGTCTTTTGGCTGCGCTTGGGCTGGCCGCTGCCAGTTTCCTGTCCTTTCCAGTGGCAGCCTTTTTCGCGCTCGGACTCCTTGCGATGAGCTTTGCCAGTGGCACCCTCTCAAGCGCCGTATCCGAAGGAACCATCGGCGGCTACAACGCCGAAAAGGGCATTCACGGAAATACCCCAGTTGATTTCATCGTCATTCCCGTCTTTCGCGCTGTCCTCGGCATCATCAATCTCGCCAAAGAGTTCTCGCCCATTGATTCCTTGAGCACGGGCCGCAGCATCAGTTGGTCCCAACTCGGGCTCGCGTTCACTCAAATTATTTTGTTGCTCGGCGGCATCATTGCCCTCAGCGGCATGGCCATTTTTAGCCGCCGCGAACTCGCAACCGCCCAGGGAAACCAATAATGAGTCCAAAGTCTCACGTCCAAAGTCTCACGTCAGTACTGGCTGACCTCTCATTAACACCCCACTTCAGTGGGGTGGCCTTAGGCTTCCGCACGACAAAAACCGTTTCAACGGTTTCTCGGATCCCACTGAATTGCACCTCCGCCATTCACTTTCTCACTTTGGACTTTAGACTTGGGACCTTGGACCTTGGACTGTTCCGGTCATGAGCAGCAAACTGAAAAAATCTCTCCTGCTCGCGCTCGCCGCGCTGCTGCTCGTGAGTGTCGCGCCGATCCAGCGCGCCATGAACCGCGACCGAAAAACGCTCGGCATCACCCGTGTCGAACCGCTCGAAAATGCCCCGCCCGTCCTCGCCTTTACTACTGTCGCTCTCGGCGGATTCCGCGGTCTCATTTCCAACGCTCTTTGGATTCGCGCCAACGATTTGCAGGAAGACGATAAATTCTTCGAGATGGCTCAATTAGCCGATTGGATCACCAAACTCGAACCCCATTTCGTGCAGGTCTGGCTCGTTCAAGCCTGGAACATGGCCTATAATATCTCTGTCAAATTCAAGGACTGGCCTGATCGCTGGCGCTGGGTCTCCCGCGGCATCGAATTGCTCCGCGATGAAGGCCTGAAATATAATCCCAATGAAACTCTCATTTACCGCGAACTCGCCTGGTTTTTCCAACATAAAATGGGCCAGAACCTCGACGACGCCAGCGTCTATTACAAGCAACAGTGGGCCAATGAAATGGCCGTCGTCTTCGCCAAACAGACACCCAACCTCGACGAACTCATCCATCCCCAGACCGCCGACCAAACCAATCGCGCCCGCCTTTTAATCGAGAAATATAAGATGGACCCCGTCTTCATGAAGGAAGTCGATAAGGTCTATGGCCCGCTCGAGTGGCGTCTGCCCGAAGCACACGCTATTTACTGGGCAGCCCAGGGCCTGGAAGCTGCGAAAAGGAATCCGACGAAAATCAAAACCGATGATCTGATCACTTTGCGACGTGTCATTTATCAATCCATGCAACTCAGTTTCCAGCGCGGTCGCCTCGTTGCCAATCCCTTTCTGAAAGTGTTCGATTTCGGCCCCAACCTCGACATCATTCCCAAAGTCAGCGCCGCTTACGAACAGGCCGCCGAGGACGATGCGCCCAACCGCGATCATATTCTGACCGCTCACCGTAATTTCTTAAAAGATGCCGTTTATTTCCTGTACGAACACAACCGCCTCAAGGAGGCGGCGGAGTGGTTCAAATATCTCGGCGAAAAATATCCAAACAAACCTCTCCTGGACAACAAACCGAGTTCGCTTCCGAAGAATCTGACTTTGGATGACTACGCCGTCGCACGAATAGCCGAAGATGTGGGCGAACTGGGGGTGGACAGGGCCAAAGCCGCCATCGAAGGCTTGATTCAAAACTCGTACATGAACATGGCTGTCGACCAGGACGACCGCGCCGCCGGACTGATGTTATTGGCCAGAAAAGTCCACGAGAGCTTCATGAGCCGCATTCCCAAGGAGCGAATCGAGGTGCTCGGTCTCCCTCCCTTTGAGGAGATGGTAAAGAAAATCCGTGACCGAGTGCTTGATCCTGCCAACAGGGTTCCCTTTGAAGCCCGCGCCGTATTGCGCACCAAACTGCGCTTGCCAGCAGAACCGCCTCCCTCAAAATCGGCAACCAATGCGCCTCCCGAAATCCCGTTATCGAACCTGGGAACAAATTCTCCCTCGGTTCGCGCGTCGACTCCGTAAACTTAGCCGCTCGTGATGAAGCAGAAAATTGAACAACAACCATTGCGCGTCGGCCTAATCTCTCTGGGCTGCGCCAAAAACCTTGTCGATGCCGAAATCATGCTCGGCACTCTCCTCAAAGACGGCGTCGAAATCACCAACGACGCCGCCCAGGCCGACGTCGTCATCGTCAACACCTGCTCGTTCATCGACTCCGCGCAGGAAGAAAGCGTCGATGCCATCCTCGAATCCGCCGAGGTCCGCAAAGCCCACAATCGTGGCCAGGGCCTTGTCGTCTCCGGCTGCATGACCCAGCGTTTTCCGGACGAACTGCCCAAACTCCTCCCCGAAGTCGATGCCTTCATGGGCATCGACCAGGTTGCCCGTGTCACTTCGATCGTCAAAACCGCGCTCGCACACAGGCGAGGGCGCATCGGCAATGGGAACGTCATAGGAGAGGTGGGCCGAGCGTCCTCGCGAGCCGACAGTAATGCAAAAGGATCCTCATCACAACGGCTCGCGGGGACGCTCGCCCCACCGGTCCCTGCCCTCGTTGACATCAACGTCCGCCCGCGATATATCCCTGACTACGCAACGCCGCGGTTCCGCCTCACTCCGCGCCATTTCGCCTACGTGAAAATCGCCGAAGGCTGCAATCATCCGTGCAGTTTCTGCATCATCCCGCGTATGCGCGGTTCGCACCGCAGCCGCCAACAGCACGACATAATCACCGAAGCAAAAGCATTGATTGCCGATGGCGTCAAAGAGTTGAATCTGATCTCGCAGGACTCGACCTATTACGGACTGGATCTACGCGCAAATCACAGCCGCGCAATTTCCGCCCCGGAAAAGTTCAATGCCGCCGTAAAGTCCCTACCCGCCGAATCTACGACCATCTGCTCTCTACTGCGCGAATTGAACGCGCTACCCGGCGATTTTTGGATTCGCCTGCTTTACACGCATCCGGCGCACTGGACCGATGAATTAATTCAGACTATTGCGCAATGTCCGAAAGTCGCCCGTTATGTCGATATTCCGCTCCAGCACATTAACGAAAACATGCTCGAACGGATGCGTCGCGAGACCTCGCAACAGTATATCGTCGATTTGATTAGTCGAATACGTGCAGGAATTCCTGGCATAGCCTTGCGAACGACGTTCATTGTCGGTTTTCCCGGCGAGACCGAAGAATATTTCGAGAGCCTGCTTCAATTCATTCGCGCAACGAAATTCGAACGCCTCGGCGTTTTTGCGTATTCCCAGGAAGAACAAACCCGCGCCGGAAAAATGGCCGGGCAAATCCCTGCCCGGCTGAAAAAGCGCCGGCGCGATTTGGCAATGGCGGCGCAACATAAGGTTGCAATTGCAGTCGCGGAATCGTTCGTTGGACGCACCATCAAAGTTCTCATTGAGAAGGAGGCCAGCGCGAAAGAGCTTCAGAAAGCGCGCATTAATTCATGGGAACACGGACTGATTCGCGGTCGGGACAATGGCGCGGCCAAACTGCGAGGCAATTATCTCGTCGCCAGAGGCGAGGCGGATGCGCCGGATATTGACGGCCGCGTGTATGTCCGAATCCCGAAATCCGAAATCGGAAGTCCGAAAATAGAAATCGGAAAATTTGCGCAAGTCCATGTAATCGGCCACACGGACTATGACTTGATTGGCGAACTCGTTTAGCCCTCTCGGGGAAACGCTTTGTCGTTTCTCAGCCTTCGGCAAATCAGGGTGCTCACGCAAATGGCGGGCAGTCGAGCGCAGCTTTACCGGCTTACGCGGCGGCGGGCGGAAAGGGTTCTTGCCGCCGTCGGCACAGTGCAGGTCATGATCACGCCGCCTTTGGGGTGGTTGCTGATATCGAGGGTCGCGCCAATGGTTTCGGCGCGGTGGCGCATGATTTTTTGGCCCATGCCTTGCGATTTATCGAGATTCTTCCGCAGCCCTCGGCCGTCATCTTTGACACTCAAGACGACTTGGCCGTTTGTGTGCGCCAAAACAATTACGATCTGTTTGGCCTTCGCGTGTTTGGCGGCGTTGTGGACGGCTTCCTGCGCGATGCGATACAATTGAACGGCGATCTCAAGCGGCAGCTCGGGAATTTTCGGCTTGATGCGGACCTGGCACGGAAGCCGGAATAATTCCTTCGTCGAATTGCCCAGTTCTGTGAGCGCGCTCGTCAGTCCGTGCCGCTGCAACTGCGCCGGATAAAATCCTCTCGCCAGTCTGAACGTTTTCTCGGCGGTGCCCCGCAACATATTGGCCAATCGCGTCGCCTCCTTTGCCAACGGTGCAGCCTCCTTGCGGGCTGCCAATGCCAGCGATTGAGTCAAACAGGCAATGCCGGTCAACTCCTGCGCCAGGTCATCATGCAATTCCTGGCCGAGTCGTTGGCGTTCCCGTTCGATGACATTGGTGACCTCCTCGGCCAACCGCTTGCGCGCGACGGTTTCAGCTTTCAACGATTCGACCGATTTGGCCAGCTCAGCCGTGCGCGTGGCGACTTTCTCTTCGAGTTTTTCGTTGAGCTGGAGAATCTGCTTCTCGATCCTTATGCGCCCGGTGATGTCGTGGAGAATAACCGAGGCCTGGATGATTTTTCCCGTGCTGTCTATGACCGGAGAGAGGGTCGCCGATACTGGCACGGGCTGCCCGTTCTTTTTGACCCGGATGGTGTCCAGATTGGGGATTGATTTGGCGGCCTTGAGCTGCGCCACGATTTCCTGCTCCTCTTTCACCAGCTCGGGTGGGTAGAGCCGCAGCACCGATTGCCCGATCATTTCCGCCGCCGTGTAGCCAAACAATTTTTCGGCGGCCCGATTCCAGCTGGTCACGATGCCATCCAACGTTTTGCTGAAGATCGCGTCGCTCGTGGAATCGATAATCGCCGCCAGATGGCCCTGCGCTTCTTCGGCGTTTTTGATCCCGTCGATGCTCACCAGCACTATCACCGCGCCGTCAATCCTGCGATCCGCCGTCCGGTACGGCTGGATGCGCAGCATGTGCCAATGCCCTTCGTTGTCCTTCACTTCGCGTTCGCGGATGACCACGTCGCCGATCACATCTGCCAGCAACCGTTGCAACTCCGGCACCGCCACGTTTAATCGCACGTCGCCGATCGGCCGGCCCACGTCCCCCGGCATCAGGTTGCAAATCTTGCCTGCGGGCGTATTGAAGCGGCGAATGCGCAAATCGGTCGCGACCACGATGACCGGCATTTGGACGCTGCTCAACACGTTGCCGAGGTCGTTGTTCAACGCGTTGACTTCCGTGTTGCGGTTGCGAAGTTCTTCGTTCAACGTCGTCAGTTCTTCGTTGGCCGACTCCAGTTCTTCCTTCGAGGTCTCCAATTCCTCGTTCGTGCTCTGCAATTCCTCGTTGCTGGAAAGTATCTCCTCGCTCGCCGATTTGAGTTCCTCGTTGGCGGCGTCCTGCTGTTCGATGACCGATTGCAGGTAGTCTTTGGCAGAGACCAGGTCGCGCCGCAGTTGCGCAATCTCGCGCTCTTTGTCCTCGGGAGTCGCGAAACTCGTCTGCGGCTCCGGCGTTGCCGGCGCGCTCCGGCACGGCGCGGTCGCTTCCTCAAACAGCACCAAAAAGCATGTCTCACTGCTGTTCGGCAGCTTGACCGGCGTCACCTCGATGTTGATCTCGCGCGTCTGCTCTTCGTCCTGCAGTCGCACCGCTTCGCGGCGCACCGCGGCCTTCCGGGCGCGCGCCTCTCGAATGGCCGTGCCCAGTTCCAGCGCCAGCGTTTCGCGCGCCATGCGCAACAGGTTGAATTTGGCCTCGCCTACGGGCGGCGACAGATACGCCCCAGTGCGCCCGCGAAATTGCAGGATGTCGAGGTTGTCATTGATTAACACGCCCGCCGGCGCGTACCGGCCCAGTGCCAGGCGATCGGCTTCCCGCTGAAACTCTGCCGGCCCGGCGGCGTCCGGCCGCGCCGGCTGGGCGAACGTCGCCTTGCCGGCCTGCGGGTCATTCGCCGCACGCAGATACGGCAACGCCGCCGTGGTTTTGCGCGAATAAATCTTCCGTTTCTTGTCCACGACCCCGAACAAATCTGTATGTTCGCCCACCGTTTCCGATTCTCCAAGTACCAGCAAACCCCCGGGGCTGAGCGAGTAATGAAACGTCTCGATGACGCGCCGTTGCGCCGGCGGCGCCAGGTAAATCAGCACGTTACGGCAACTGATCAAATCCAGCCGCGAGAACGGCGGATCGGCCATCAGGTTTTGTTTGGCGAACACGCACAGCTCGCGCACGGACTTGCGCACCCGGTAACCCTCCGACTCCTTCGTGAAAAAACGCTGCAACCGCTCCGGCGACACTTCGCGCTCGATGCCTTCGAGATACAATCCCACCCGCGCCTTCTCGATCGATCGGCCGTCCGCAATATCGGTGCCGAATATCTGAACAGTGGGCCGCTGCGGTTTGTCTTTCAGAAATTCCAGCAAGGCGATGGCCAGGGAATACGTCTCCTGTCCGGTCGAACAACCCGCCGACCAGATCCGGATCGTGTCAGGCTTCTTCTGCATCAGCGCCGGGAACACCTGGCGGCGGATCGCCTCGAACACCGCCGGGTCGCGGAAGAAACTCGTCACCGTGATCAGTAGGTTTTCGTACAACGCATGCGATTCCGGCCCGTTCTTTTCCAGATACGCCGCGTACTCCGCGAGATCCGTGTGTGAATGCAGCGCCATGCGCCGCAGAATCCGCCGGCGAATCGTCGTTTCACGGTAGTGGTCGAAGTTCACTCCAGTCGCCGTTCGCACCAGCGCCAGAATCTTCCGGTAATGGTTGCTCTCGGGCGATACCATTGGCAGCGCCTCCTCGGCGTGCGCCACATAAGGATGCCGCCCAATCCGCACCAACTCCCGCGCGATTGCGATGGGCGGCATCACAAAATCCACGCACCCGCTCTGCACCGCGCTGAGCGGCATCCCGCTGTACTTGGCCGATGCCTCGTCCTGGGCAAATGTGATCCCGCCCGCCGCCTTGATCTCCGCCAGGCCTTGCGAGCCGTCTGAGCCCGTCCCCGACAGCACCACGCCGATGGCGCGCGATTTCAGGTCTTCCGCGAGAGATTTGAATAGAATATCGACCGCCAAATGCGGCAAGCGAGCCTCGCCGCGCGGGGTCAGCTTAAGCACACCCCGCACAAGCGCCATGCTCTTATTAGGTGGAATGACGAATACGCAATTGGCACACATCGTCATCCCCTCCCTGGCCTCGGTGACCTTCATGCCGGTCGCTTTCGCAAGGATATCGGTCAGTTTGCTCTCGTGTTTTGGGTCGAGATGCTGCACCAGCAGGAACGTCATCCCGGTGTCTGGCGGCAACTCCTTCAATAGCGCCGTGAGAGCTTCCAGCCCACCCGCCGAAGCTCCGACACCTACGATTGGGGAAAAACTGACATTTTCTGCAGAAACAGCACGAGCTTTTGCTTTTTGGCTGCTGCTTGGTATACCGTCACGCTTCACGCGCGAAGCCTAATCGCTTCTGTCCACCAGAAGCAAGACATGAGACAAAAGTCGGGCCTTTGCCAGGCGTGCCCCGTCAGCCGGATACCCTGTAACACCGACATTCCTGTCGGCGAGCAGCACTCGGACCATCCCGCACTTTCCTACCGCGACGAAGTTCGTGAGTAATATGAGCTGCCTGATTTGATCCTTTTCTTACTTCGCGTGAACTCGCGAAATTCGCGGATTAAAGCGATTGCCAAAACTAATTTCCATTTCCCCGAGGCAGGGCGCGGTGTTCCCACCGTGCCGTTCCCTGCCACTTGCGGAAATTAATTGGGGCAACCAGTATAAATCACTTGGCATCGCCCTAGCCCGAACCGCGCATTACGGCTCAGGCCGGCGACTCAGCCGGCGTAACTTGCAGCGTCAGTTTTTCCGTCCGCCGAACGATCTTCAACTCCGATTCGACGTCAATTTCATCCCCAGTCAGCAACTTGTGCAGCGCGTCAATGGACGGAATCGGCTGCCCTTTGAATTCCACAATGACATCGCTTTCGCGTAATCCAGCCCGATCCGCCGGACCGCCGGGTGCGACCGAGATCACCAGCACGCCCGTCGGCGCGGACAACTGGAAGTGCCGCACCAAACGCCGATGAACCGGCACGTTTTGGCCACCAACACCGATGTAACTGCGCCGGATCTTGCCGTCTTTAATGAGCCAGGCCGCGACGTGTTTGGCAGTATCAATGCCAATCGCAAAGCAGATGCCTTGCGCCGGCAAAATCACTGCCGTATTCACACCGATCACTTCCCCACGCGAATTGACGAGCGGACCACCCGAATTTCCCGGGTTGAGCGCAGCGTCAGTTTGCAAGATGTCGTCCATGAGCCTGCCGGTATTCGCCCGGAATGAGCGCCCTAAAGCACTGACGACCCCGGCGGTCACGCTCGACTGAAAGCCGTATGGATTTCCAATCGCAATCGCTACCTGGCCGACGCGAATATCCTTCGAATCCCCAAGTTGTGCTGGCCGCAATTGAGGCGCGTACACGCGAACGACCGCCAAATCCGTGTCGGGATCCTCGCCCACGAGATGAGCATCCGGATGACGCCCATCGGCCAGCGTGACCTCGATTTTGTCCGCCCCGTGGACAACGTGGCTGTTAGTGAGAACAAATCCGTCTTGTGTGATAATAAATCCGGAGCCGCTCCCGGCCCGCTGGCCATTGTGCTTGCGAACCTCGATGTTTACGACCGAGGGGCCGACTGCGTCCGCTGCATGGACAACCGCTTTCGAATAAGCATCGAGCAGCGAATCGTCGGATGCCGCTGGTGCAGGCGATGGAGACACGATCGGCTCCGTCTCGGTCGAGATTGGAGCCAATCCGGGATGATTCAGTTGATTCAATTCTGCAGTTTTCATAACTGTCTTTTCTTGACACAAACTGTACTCGAATTAAGCGTTGTCAAACCGGTCCGTAGTCGCCGAGGTAACGAGGCGGAGAATGTGCGATTTCGAGGAATCTCGTCCTCACGTCGGCGGCTACGCACAAAGTCGAATTATGAATCGAATCCTCCTCGGAATAATCGCAATATGCGGCAGCATGGCTGTGGTGAATGCCCAAACCAACCCAACGGACGCGGCTCGCTGGCTGGAAAAATCTCAAATTGCGCCACCTTTTCACGCGCCAGCCTCCAAAGCTGCTTGGGAGAAACAGCGCAAGAATATCCGAGCGCAAGTCTGGGACCTGTTGGGCAAGTTGCCACCGCGACCGGCCAAACCGAAGGTGGAAACGCTTTCTCGCGAGGACCGAGGCGATTATATCGTCGAGAAATTCCAATTCGATAATTCGGCGGGCGCAAACGTTCCGGGCTATATCATATTGCCGAAGAATCGATCTGCAAAATCTCCAGCCATTCTCTATTGTCACTGGCATGGGGGCGAATATGACCTCGGCAAAGAGGAATTGTTCCAGTCAAAGCATACGCCGGAAGAACCCGGATCGGCCTTTGCAAAACGTGGTTATGTCGTTATCGGGGTCGATGCTTATTGCTTTGGCGAGCGGAATGGCCAAGACCCGGGCGGCCCCTCCGAAAAAGGGCGCGACGGCGAGTTGAGCGCGAGCAAATTCAACTTGTGGGTTGGACGCACATTGTGGGGCATGATCTTGCGGGACGATTTGATGGCATTGGATTATTTGATGTCGCGGCCCGAGGTGGATACTGAGCGAATTGGAGTGATGGGAATGAGCATGGGCGCCACGCGCGCGTGGTGGTTAATGGCCCTCGATGAGCGGGTTAAAACGGCTGTGCCGATTTGCTGTCTGACCCGGTATCAGAATCTGATTGAGCAAGGGCTGCTTAAGTCTCATGGCATCTATTATTTCGTGCCAAACATTCTAAACCATTTCGATACCGAAGCCATCGTGGCGTTGATCGCCCCTCGGCCGGTGCTGTTCCTCGATGGTGACCAAGACGGAACTTCGCCAGTGGATGGGATCCATGCGATTGAGGCTGCGGTGCGGCCAGTTTATCGGCTCTACGAAAAAGAAAGCGAATTTGAAAGCGTCGTGTATGCCGGCCAGGGGCACATCTATACCAAACAGATGTGGACGAAAACTCTGGATTGGATGGATAAATATTTGAAGAATGGCAAGTGAACTACAACCGGCCTTCGGGGCGGTTGGTCTCGAAGAACTCTCGCAACTCAGGTAGCTTGTCGGTGTTAATCAAATCCACTCCGTCCGATAATAATTCCCGCCAGAAATCCGGGTTATCCGGCGAGCCCCAAAACCGGACCCGACGTCCCTTCTCATGCGCTTTCGCTACCATTCCCTGCAGTCGCTCCTTTTCATCAGCCGGTATTTCGCCATGGCCATTCCAATGAAACGTGGATGACCAATTACTGCTAATCCACGGAATGAAGTCCGCGCTTTCGTTCGAATTTAAATCAGCCAATTCGCCGTCAAGCGCACCATACCGTTCGGCCTCGCCCGCAAACATTTCTTTGGAGCGATTTCCAGTGATGATAGCGGTTATAGCGTTGGTGGACTTTGACTCAGACTGAAAGACCGTCAGAATGTCAGAATATTGTTTCAGCACTTCGCGCAAAACTGGGTAAGTGGTTCTCCAATCGGTTTTTATATCGATTAAGAGGGTGCATTCGGGACCGTTGGGATAAACGCGCCCGCCATTTTTCTTCACCCGTACGCGCAAAGGATCGAGATAAAGTGACTGCAATGTCTTCTCCGGTCTGGTTTGAAATCGTTCGTGGGCTACGAGCAATTGATCGTTCGCGAGATAAATGTCGGCTTCGACGCTGCAAAAGCCATTGTCCAAAGCATCGAATAGCGGCCGCTTATGTTCGTAATCGTTGTGCGCATGACCATGAACGAGCGGAACAATCTCGTCGTGGGTCCGTCCCGGGCCGTACACGACTCGTCCCGGCTTGGCGCCAGTGTGCTCGCCGTCTTTCAGCACTTGCACCCCATTCACAAAAACATCGCGCACACCGGTCGAATACTGATGGGGTTTCTCAAACGTTGAGGGGTCCTCGATCTTTGCCGGATCGAAGATGACGATGTCCGCAAAATATCCTTCCTTCAGCACGCCTCGCTTTCGCAATTTCAGATTTTCAGCCGGCAAACTGCTCAGACGCCGCACCGCCTCTTCCAAGGGAATGATCTTTTCATCGCGCACATATTTGCCGAGCAATCGAGCGACGTTGCCATACGCGCGCGGGTGGGGATTTGATTTAAGGAACGGGCCTTCCGGAGCGAGCGAGGCTTCGTCCGATCCAAAGCTGACCCATGGCTGTTTGATCTGTTTCCGGATGTTGTCTTCCGACATCAGAAAATAGATAGTATCCACGCGATTGTTGTCTTCGATGACGAGGTCCATCGCAGTTTCCTGGGGAGATGTGCCGCGCATTTTTGCGACTTCGGCCAAACTCCTGCCGGTGAGCGGCTTAAGCTTTTCGTTTTTGAAACCCACCAGCAGGATTTTGTCGGGCGAACCAGCAGCTACGAAAAAATTTTCCCATTTATCGGTGGGCTGAGACATCTCCTCTTTGACCCTTTGCCGGATGGCTGGGTCTTTGAGGCGCTTAATCCATTCTTTCAATCCACCTTCTTGAACCCAGGGCGGCATCGTCGCATCAAGCCCAGTGCCTGCGGCGATATAGGTGTACATATCTGCTGTGATGTGCAGCCCGCTCGCGCGCGCGGTTTCAATTTTTTGCAAGAGGCCGTCCAGCTTGTCCCAATTCGGTTTGCCGGCGGCTTTTAGGTGATAGAATTCCGCTGGAATCTTTGCTTCGCGAGAGATGCGGATTAATTCATCGGCGGCTTCGTAAAGCCGGGTGCCCTCGCTGCGGATGTGCGAGATATACAGGCCGTTATATTCCGAGGCAACCTTGCACAATTCGATGAGTTCATCGGTCTTCGCGTAAAAAGCGGGCGCGTAAATGAGTGAAGAGCCGACACCCAACGCGCCGTCTTCCATGGCCTGACGAACAAGAGCTTTCATTCGCGCCAATTCTTCGGGTGTGGGTGGCCGATCGGCATAGCCGATTTCGTGGACGCGAACAGTCGTTGCCCCAATAAAGGACGCGACGTTGCAGGAAACACCACGCTTGACCAGGTAATCCAGATACTCAGCCAGAGTGGTCCATTCGACTGAATATTTGATATCGCCCTGCTGTTCCCGCATCTCTTTCTTCATCGCCTCGTTGAGCGGACCCATCGATGAGCCTTCGCCGAAAATTTCAAGCGTGACACCCTGGCGAATATCGCTTTGAGAGCGACCATCCTGGATCAGCGATTCCGTAGCCCAACTGAGCATGTTGATAAATCCCGGCGCGACCGCGAGGCCGTCAGCTTCAACCACCGTTTGGCCATGTGTGTCGGTCAGCGCGCCAATCGCGGAAATCCTGCCGTCCAACACAGCGATGTCCCCTTTGAATGGCGGTTTGCCTGAGCCATCGTAAATCAGTCCGTTGCGAATAAGAACGTCGGCTTCAGCACACCAACTCCGAGAAATGGCCAGAGCCAGAATAGCGATTAGCGGGACGAATTTGCGCATAGCGTCATTTCCGCGAAGTCGAGGATTGAAGCAAGGAAAAAGGGGGATTTTCGGTTTCGAGCTCGGACCTTGATTTACGACTGGCTATACTCCGTCTTCGTTCCTTTGACTCACGGCGACACTCCCCTCTACCATCTACCGCCATGACCGCTGACGACCTTCTTCAATTTCCCTCCACGGACCCGACCTCCATCTACCGCTATCGCGACGGCCTTTACGCCGCAGATTTATTGACTGCGGCCATCTCTCACTTCGACCTCTTTACCTGGCTTAAGCATCAACCGGCCGATCTATCCACCATTTGTCGCTCGCTCGACCTGCACGAACGTCCTGCCGATGTCATGCTCACTCTTTTCACCGCGATGGGTTTGCTTCAAAACAACAACAAAATCTATTCCCTTACTCCTCTTGCTCGCGAACATCTCGTCAGAACCTCCCATTGGTTCATCGGCCCCTACTTCGACTCCACCAAAGAACGTCCCGTCTGCCTCGACATGGTCACCGTCCTGCGCACCGGCAAACCCGCCAATTGGGCCAGCCTCAAAAACGAAAAGGAATGGGCTAAAGCGATGGAAACCGACGCCTTCGCAAATCAATTCACTGCCGCCATGGATTCTCGCGGCGTCTATCTCGCGCCCGCCATGGCTCAGAAGCTCGCTCTCGCAGATCATCGCCACCTCCTCGACATCGCGGGAGGTTCAGGCATTTACGCCTGCGTCATCCTCGCTCGCCATCCTCATCTCCGCGCGACCATCCTGGAAAAATCACCCGTCGATCGAATCACTAAACGCTGCCTCGCTGAACGCGGCTTCGCCGCTCGCATCGACGTCCAAATTGGCGATATGTTCTCCGACCCGTTTCCCGCCCATTGCGACCTCCATCTTTTTTCCAATGTCCTCCACGATTGGGATGTGGATCGCGTTCAGCAACTTCTAGCGAAATCCTTTGCTGCCCTTTCGCCGGGAGGCATGCTTATAATTCACGACGCTCACATCAATGCCGAAAAGACTGGTCCGCTCCCTATCGCCGCCTATTCCGCTCTCCTGATGACCATCACTGAAGGCAAATGCTATTCCGAAAAGGAAATGGCCGACTATCTGAGCCGCGCCGGTTTTTCCGGCCTCGCTCATTTTCCCGCCGCAGCCGATCGGAGCATCATCGTTGCTCGCAAACAGCCCTAATCATTCAGGCGCATTCGTTATCGCCTATTTTGCCCTGAATTTTCGACTCTGCCCGACGCTATGAAGCTCGCGTGCAACCTGACGCACTTTTTCGGGCGTATAAGTCGTCTCGCTCACTCGCCGCAGCCATCTTTCAGGAAGGCAGCTCTCGCCAAGCGCGGCGCCAGAAATCGCGCCCGTCATTGAACCGATCGTATCTGTATCACCGCCGAGAAAAATAGCTGCCTCGACCGCTCGTTCAAACGAATCGCGATTTGCAAGAAAACAATAAATTGCCATCGGCACTGCTTCCTGCGCTTTGATGCCATTTCCTAGAAGATCAGCCATCTTTTGAGCGGGCATGTTTTTCGCGATTCCTTCCGCTATCCGTGCCAAAGCCTTGTGATAAACCGAGGTATCCTGCCCGCACCGTTCGAAATGCGACAAGGCAATCTTCAAAGTTCCCAGAAATCGGCCTGTATCAACGTTGCCTCTC
>Ga0193709_1000050_pt1 | contig 54770 bp, 76 predicted proteins | sample H3c2metaG_FD_160571 | JGI IMG/M metagenome (GOLD analysis project Ga0193709, IMG submission 160571) | Soil microbial communities from a riparian zone of the East river system, Colorado, United States - H3c2 | ecosystem: Environmental > Terrestrial > Soil > Riparian zone | place: USA: East River...
CATACGCGCGAGGCAGCAGGCAAGTGTGAACTTCCGCCATGGCCATATTCTGGGTTACCAGCACGAACAACCCGAGCTCAGAGCCATCATCGTCATAGATCATCACATACCGCATCGCCGGTGTGTCTGGCGGTTCGTAGTCGAGGCAGTCCGGCGATCCGTCCTCTGTGATATATGGATAGATCGCATCGCACGACATGATCTCATAGATGAGCTTAAAGTCTCTTGTCTCCTCTGCCCTCATCAGCCCCGCCTTCCTGGACCCGACTCGAAGAAGGCATCGAGGATTGCCCACTTCACCGGATCTGTCATGACTATCTCATACACCCTATCGCGTGATTTGCCGAGCCGGTCGAACATGACTCGCTTCCTGTACTCGCCGATACTGCCGCCCGACTTCACACGCTCATTGCTCCAGGTATGGGCTCCGTCATCCGACCAGCGCAGTGCGATCATCGGATCGGATCCCTGTCCAGAGTTCAGTCCGACACCTGCCTCGATGTCGATATTCAGCCGCTTGTTGACTGTCCAGCGCATCTCGTCTGACAAGTGTGGTGCCCGACGCATGCGGCGGAGGAAGTCAGTATAGTCAGCATAGATCCCGATAGACGACGTATAGATGTTGCCGTTCAGACTGTCACCAACCAGGTGCTGCCCGAAGCCGAAGGTATGCGTCCTCGCCCTGTCCGCCTTATATGCAGCCAGTTGTGGGCTCCATAGTCCCCTCTCATGCCACTCATCCGTAGTGACATCATACACCCAGGTCTGGTTGTCATCGGGGAAGTTCATCACATAGAAGGAGTGCCCGTTCTCCTGGTAGCCATAAGCCCACATCGTCGCAATGCTGGTCATTTGACGCAAGGCATTCTCTACGGCATGGTTCGAAATGCGCGAGGGACGGAAGCCATCTGCACGGAATACCATGCCCCCGCCGCGCACATCCCCTCCGATCCAGAACACTGAGTTATCCAGCTTCACTGGGCTGTTCGCTGCGATAGTGCCCTGCTCGATCAAACCGCCAGGTGTCGGCTCGAATGGGAAGTCGGAGGCTCCACTGTTGAAGAAGACCTGTATTGAGCTGCTGCCGAATATCCACAGTTCCCTGTGGTCCGTCAGTATGGCCACGATGTTGTCTGGGTTGCCACTGGCAGTCCCGAAGTCGATCGGGTCCCAGGTCAGCCCGTCATTCGGCGCGGATATGTAGAAGTCCTGTGTGGCGTCTCGGTGCGCGATGAAGAAGCTGTCCAGGAACTGTGCGCTGGCTGGCTGCACATTCGCGATCGGTCCGGTGAATGCTGCAGTGGACTTGTTGAAGACGTAGCCACTCAGCCCGCTTGCGATGAAGAGCTGCGTGGCGTTCTCGGCGATCTGAGCCTGCAGCCCATCATCGATAACTGTCCCGCGCTCTGTGAATGTCCCATTAGAGAAGAGTTCATACAACTTAGCGCCACCGACTGCGAAGACACGATCTGTCCTCGGGGACAACTGCTTGATGGTGAATAGGCAGCGTGACGCTCCACCAGGCAGCGTGCAGAACAGACTCTTGCCTGGAGCGCTGTACAGTACACTCGGGCTCTTGCCGTGCTGGCTCTCCATAATCTCGCGGTAGAGGTTCATAGACCTCTGGCAATCCGCATTGACTGAGAAGCTAGGATAGCTGGGACCTACAAGTCCGTCGAACCTCATTGAAATATTCCCTTTTTGTGCATGCCATAAAGTCCGTTGGCTAGTGCATTCACTAGCTTCTCCTCGACATCCTGCTCTACCAGGCGGTCCGCACCGCTCGACCATGTGATGACATGCAGCACCTCATGGATGAATGTCATTTCTTTGTTCTGCTGACTCAGGTCTGGCCGAATGTGGATCTCATTGTCGTTGAAGATCGTCTCTCCCCAGGCCTCGTCCTTCGGCATCTTGTACGAGACCTTCCACTCCGTCCCGAGGAATGTGAACTTCTTTGGGATCTTCATCGCGCTATATAGAACCTGAAGTCGCCGACCACTGTTGTGCGCTTGCTTGTCGGGTCCTTTGCCCATGCTGGAAGGTTTCCGTCCAGGGACTTGTCGAAGTAGTGAGTCGCGCCGCCTACAGTGTCGGCTGTCTTTCCCGCTGCGACATCCGCTGCAATGCTCATGCACAGCTCGAACCTGTCCCACTCTGGCCTCCCGTGATGCGGAAAGTTAACTCCGTTATGATCGATTATCGGTTGGTCCTTTCCGTTAAACCACGGGAAGGAACTGTATTGAGCTCGTGCAGTGACCACTTCAGCATAGTCATCTGCGCCACGGAACTTGACAAGCAGCCTGTTTCTGATCGAGCAAGCGACCGCAGTGATCTCTTCTGCTGTGCGGCTTCGCGCTTCGCGCCACAGGCAAAGCGCGAGCATCATGATGTTGTACTGTTCGGTCATTATCCTTCCAGCCTTCCCACGTCCACTCGGACGTCTGCTATGTCCTTATTGACTCCGTCGATTTTCCTGAATGCCAGGTCGACATCCTCTTCCACGCGCTGCTTCCATGGCTTGAAGACCTCAGACTTGACATATGTCCCATTGATGGACTTGAGGAGCTCATCCTTGAACTTGTACAGCCGCAATGACACATACAAGGCTACTGCGGCGGCGACCAGCGACGATGCAGCGGTTATCCCAGCTAATACAATCTGTGCTACAGTGTCAGGGCTCATGCGGTCTCTCCGGTCATCCAGTTGAACTCTCCACCGCCCTGCATGAGATCAGGCATCACCATCGGATCCATGTGGTCGACTACATTGCCGGCCTTGATGGCTGCGTAGCTTCCAGCTGCCAGTGCAGCGACTGCAGGTTCGATCTCGGTCACTCCCATGGCCAGGAGCACTGCCAGATTCGATATAACGGCCATCCGGTAGCCCGGAGGGAGCGCCAAGGTCAATCCTATGGTTGCGAACTCGGGGACTGCCACAGGCACGTATAGAATGACCTGGTTGGCCTCACTTGGTATTGGGTAGAGCCAGACTGTGGCGAGAGGACTTGTGCCTGCATATGTCTTCTCGAAGAACAGGGATCGTGGCAGCTCAGAGGTGATAGTCTTCACGGGCACACGTGCCCATTCTTTCAGGGTGAGGATCCGCATTGGCAGCTCGACGTCGTCACCGATTATCAGGTCAATGAGCCCTGCGGCGTCGATCCACATCGGCCTTGCAGTATCCCATGCCCCACCTGTTCCTACCGTGTAGCTCTGCGTGCCAGCGACCAGGTTGAAAGGGCCGACGCGCGAGCGGACGGGAATGGCCAGGCGGTCGATGCTCCAAATGTCCAGCATCTGGTTCAGCTTGCTCAGGCCGTACTGCATTTCGGCATCGGTCAGCGTCTCGCCCAGGGCAAGACTTCCGGCCATCACCGACGCTTCAGTTATCGCTTCGCCTACAGTCATTGTTCTCTCGTTTCCTTGGGCGGGGCTTGTGGCCCCGCCCTGTTGCGGTTAAGTCAGGTCTTCGGCGTCCTTGCCTTCGTCACTGGCTTCCTTTGTCGGTTCGTCTTCACCACCGAGCTTGGAGGTCAGTTCGAGGACAATCTCTTCGACAGCAGCGAGCCGTGAGTTGATGTCGCGATTTTCCGCCAGGAGTACGCGAATCAGAGCATCACTTGCTGCACTTGCTTCTTTCTTCTGCACCTCTTCTTTGGGTGCTTCGGGAACTGGCACGAAGTCTTCACCGAATCCTGCGTCCTTAGCGGACTGAAATTCGACTTCGCTGTTCACTGTCTTGGACTCACCTTTCGGTCCGTACAGGATTTTCGGGAAATGGGAGTGGACATACTTCGGCCCAAAGCCCTGCGCCTTGAACTGCGCGACTTCGGTGTCGTTGTTTGCTACCTTCGATTCGCCTTTGGCGTTGTAGAGGTAGAGGGGATACTTGCTATTCATGAGCATGGTTTCCTTTCAGGGAATTTTGGTCGCGGCCGCGTGGGTTTGCCACGCGGCCGCTCGTCGCTAGTAGAGGCAGGCGACTGGTGCAGTCGTAGCCGTGAACGTTGTCGCAGGCACAATGGTCGGCAGTGTGCCGAATGTACCCGTCTGCGACTTGGCATTAATGTCTACATAGGTCGAAGCTGCTACGAGCTTGAACGCGTCAGTCGTTCCATTGCTCTGCGCTCCGATAACGTAGAATGCCGGTCCTGTCACGAGCCTCGGCGTTGTGAATGCCAAGGTCTGGAACGTATTGGAGCCGCTGACGGTCGCACCTGCAAGTGCCGAGTTCGCCAACAGCTTGCCGTCCATATTGAACAGGGCCCCGATGATCGCATCTGTGCCGGCTACTGTTCCTTCCAGGATTCGCACACCCGTCGCCAAGAAAGTTCGTGGGACGAAGATGCTAGTCTGGTAGATCGTGCCAGCCACAGTGGCTGTGGATGTGCCAAGAGAGGCATAAGCCACACCTCCGATCGGAATGCTGCAGACCTTTGTCGGAACCGGGGGAAATGCGACCTGCTGGGAAGCCTGCTCTTCGATCCATACGCCGCCCTGGCAGTCATAGAACACGCCAGTGCGCACGTTGATGATCGGCAGGATGGCTCCAGGAGATCGGGTGCAGGAGCCTCCGAGTGTGGTAAGCGTGAAGGCCGACTGATAGAGTGCAGCTGCACCTCCTACTGGCCCGAAGTACGCCGTTGTGCCGGCCGCATGTCCGGTGCTGAGCGAGGGCCCATAACCGGGGGAGACGGTCAGCGAAGTGGAGCTGTTCACCGCAGTGATGCGGTATGCTTCCTTGTCCAGGTAGATGACCTGGTCAAGGGTCTGTGTGCTCGCGACGATACCAGTCGTGCTGGTCACGACCAGTCGGGTCGCGCCCACGCCGACTGCATTGGTCAGTGCTGTGTTGGGAATTGCCGTCTGCGCATACCCCTGTGGGACCGCGACCACCAGGGCCACGATCAGCAGGAGTGCGACAGCCAGCTTGTTAAAGATCTTCATTGGTTTGTTCTGCCTCATTGTTAACGGTTGTCGTTTAGGGGCGGCCGCGAAGGCCGCCCCGCTTCCTGCTCGGCCTAGCTCTGCACCCGCGTTGCCATCTCGGGGTACATCGTGGTCCAGCCCCACAGCGCTTCCAACCGGGTCGGTCGCGTGTTGGTCCGGATGTCAAACGCTCGTGTCAATCGCAGCGCGAGTCCGAGGTCCTCGTCGACGATGCGACCGGCCATGTCAATGCCCTTCGGCATTTCGAGGTCGACCATCACCAGGGTGAACGCGTTCTTGTGGAACACGAGGCCCTGAGGAGTCACTGTACCCGCTGCGCCCTTCACAGTGATCGCAGCGTTGTCCGCCGGCAGTGCATTGACAGTCGCGAATGCGCCGACTGCAATGAGAGGCGGAGAGATCGGGAGGCTGGCATTGCCGGATCCGTCGGACGACACGTCGTCGGTCACAACGAAGTCCTGCAGCTGGCCGGTGCTGATGCCGCCGGTCGCAGAGCCAGTCTGGGGCTTGATCCCATAGACGCCTGCGATCGTGAACGTGTCCCCGCGGTTTAGACGAGCTGCAGCAGCCGCCGTCCAACCATCGGTGACGAGCGTGCTGCCCGTCTGGTTCGCGCCGTTGATGAGAGGTGTGCCTCCCAATGGGCCGACCGTGTGGGTGTACACGTTCTGATCCATGGAGAAGTTCAGGCCGAGGGAGTAACCCATCTCGCCGTCTTCGTACTGCTCACGGATCTTCTCGGACGACTGGAAGAGCCCCTTCAAGCCATGCACGAGTGTGGACTGCATTTGCGATCCGATGACTGCGGTGCGTACCTTGCCCCGTCGCGGTGTGCCAGTGTTGTCCAGCTTGACGCCCGCATTGAGGTAGGGTTCGTCGTCCACGGGCACGACTCCCGGGGTTCCGACATTGTTGTAGATGTTGCGGTATTCCTGCAGGCCGGTCGAGTCGATCTCGTTGGCAATGCGGGCGACCGCGGAATCCAGATAACGCGAGCGGAAATTGTCCATCGTGAGGGTCAAGTCGACGTCCGTGAACTCGAGGTCCACGCCGAACAACTTGTCCACCACGACCGGGACGGGCGTCTCCTGGATGTCTTCCACCTGAAGCGCATTTCCGTAACGGCCCTGATACTTGGGCGGCCGTCGAGCGGAAATGACCGACCCGACCTTTGCGCCGGCCTTTGCGAACTGGCCGTCGTACTCGCGGTTCACGTAGCGCGCGAACTGCAAGTTGTTCTTCAGGATCATCATCGACTCCTGAAGGATCTTTGCTGTAGTAATGAACTGATTCATGGTTGCCTTCTTTGTTCGGGCCGGCTATCTGCCGACCCGCGATTCGTGCTTAGCGATGCCGCCTGTGCTCCGTCCGTTCCTTCTCGTAGTCACGGTCGAACTTGATGTGGTCCACGTGACTCGCCTCTTCCTGCTCTGTCTTCGACTTCACAGTTTGAGTGGAGGACTTGACCGGAGTCGTCGGCTTCGGCGCCTTGCTTGGTTTTCGTAACGCCTCATTCGGTTTCACTTCGGGCTTGGGATCTTCGCTGCCTTTCTTGGCTTCGAGTGCAGCGACGATGTCCTCGACCTTGCCCTCTATCTTGCCCATTGCCCTGATCTGCCCTGCGCGGTCCAGTGAACCGATCCGCACGGCTTCGTCCGGGTGCTTAGCCAAGTAGTAGGACATGTCGGGGCCGACCGGCGATGTCAGCATGACGTACTGCATGACTGGAGTTGCGGGCACACTGTCTGGCAGGTCGTCGAACGCCTCGTCCCAGTCTTCGTACCGCGTCTCCGCTACCGTCACGCGCTCGGTGTACTCTGCCTGGATACGTTCAGACTCCTGATTGGTGTCCCGTGCTTGTCGCTCCTGGTCCTGAGCTGCTGCCTTCTCATCAGACTTCCAGTCTGTCAGCGCCTCTACAAAGGCGCCATCCGGGTCCTCGTCATTTGCGAACTGATCCCTCGTTGGTCGCGGCCGACCAGAGAGTGGTTCCGCCTTGGCGGCCCGTGCTGGGTCCGCTTCTGGCTTCCGTTGCGCCGCCTCCAGCCTTGACAGGCGGTCGGTAAGTTCGCGCCGCTCTTCGCGGAGTTCGCGCCGATCCTGTCTCAGCTTTGTGATGGCCTTCTTCACTCCCGTAGGCAGGTCCTTCTCATCGAGGTCTTCCTCGCCCTTCGCTTTGCCTTTCTGAGTTTCGTCCTTTGTTTTGTCCGCTTCCGAAGCGGCTCCGCTTTCGGGCTTATCGTTGCCCTCGGATTGCGTTTCGACTTCCCCGATGAGGTCCTCGTCGTCATCCACTGTTACTGTCTCGGCAACTTCGCCGATAGCCTGCTTGACCTCTTCCACCGTGTCAGTCGTTGTGTCCAGTCGAATCGCCATGAATTTTCCCTTTCACGTTAGGTTTGCGCCGGAGATTCCGTCTCCGTGGCGGTTCCAGATGTTGGTTCAGGCTGCGCGCTCTCGCCCCCGCCCTCTATAGGTCCTGGCATCTGGAAGAGATCCAGTTCCTGCTGAATCCGTGCGACTTCCGCACGGAATACTTCGATGTCGCCCTTCTGCATGAGACCAGCAAGCTTGACCTGCTCCTGCAGCGCCACTATCCGCTCCTTGCTCGCGATCTCCTGGGCCTTCGTCTTTATTGTCTCGTTCGCCTTCTCCAGGGCACCGACCAACTGCTCGTGCTGCGCACTGAGTGCCTGGAACTTCGCCTGCAGCGCTTGCTTCGCCACTTGCTCGTCGGTCTGGTCGTCCGTGCTCTCGAGCATCCCAGGCGGTAGGGACTGCCGCAGCCGCTTCACAATGACGGCAGAGTCCGGCCAGTCCATGTGCTCGACTATGATGTCGCCGATGAGTTTGAAGATGGCCGGGTCTGCCTTCACCAGGTCCATCATCGAGGACACTGCTTGCTGCCGCTTCGTTCCGTCCTTCGGGCCGACGCTCACGACGCATGCGTAGTCGCCGACGGTCATGTCGTACTTCTTCTTCTTGCCGTCCTTCTTGTCCTTGAACATCGCATTAATGAGGACTTGATCCTGCTTCTTGTCGGCTCGTGTGACCGATATGGTCCTCGCTGCATCATAGTAGTAGGGCATCATATCCAGAGCAACCTGGCCGCAGTGCTGTACTGCGCGCCTCATATTGTCCAACCAGTTGAAGTTGCCGGACTCGCTTTCCATCTTGCGGGCGTCGATCGCCTTGCCGGACTCCTGGGGTCCGCGCTGGCCGAGCGACGCGTCGAATATGTTGAAGCCGAGTTTCAGATCGTTGTCAGCCTGCCGGATGGCCATAATCATGGCCTGCACTGGCGGGTCGACGCTGTTCCGCTGTGGGGCCCCTACGAGCTGGCCCCCCTTCTCCACTGCGTCATACGGTAGATATGGCCATGCCTCTTCATTCGCACTGTCCCAGATGGCCTTATACTTTGCTACCTGTTGTGCTTCTGCCACAAACGGCGACTTGGGTGCGAGGGCGATCATTTCGGTAAATGCCGTCACCCAGTAGTTATACATGCGCTGGGCATCACGGTTGGCTCGAACCAGACCCGACAACCGCACCTGACCGCGGATGTTCTTACGCCGTCCCTGAACCATGATGAGCGGAATCCACTTGCCGCCGATCAGCCGGCCCGCAGTCTTATCATCATTGCCGTCGAGAATCTCCATGGCATTGTGCTTGCACCACATGATCTTCTTGCGGGAGCTCATGCGCGTAATCGCCTTGTCGTTCTCGTCCATCAGAAGCTGGTCGTCTGCCGTCAGTTCATCCTCGAACTTGCCGGAGCCGTCGGCCAACTGGAAGAGCTCTGCCTCTTCCTCGTCCACATAATAGTACTCGGCGACCCTGATCGTGCCGTTGGTAACCCAGTCTGGAGCATCGTCTCCGATGCTCATCATGCCGGTCAGTGACGCTGCAGCCAGCTTCGACTTGGGATACTCCGACATATACTCGCCGACTGGCATGTCCTCGACGATGTGCCCCCACTTGATGTCCTTGCGCGTAGGTTCCACTGCAGTAGGGTCTACATAGACATTGAAGTCATTGTCGAATCCTTGAATGACCATCTTCTGGTCGAAGGATTTCTCACTCTCATACTGCGTGACGATGCGGAACCAGCTCCATCCCTTCTCGAGCATCCGGTCGTAGGCCTCGTCGTACACAGTGTCCGCGGTGCTGTCATACTCGATGTGCTTGATGAGACCCTGCTTGATTTCAGCTGTCTCCTTGTCGCTGCCATTCCCTGTTGGGTCGATCTTGATGGAGAGTTCAGCGCTCCTCTGCTCATTGGCGACATGCGCGATCATCGGAAGAAAGCGGTTGATGGTCAGGCACGGCCGCTTCTTGGCTTCACGCTTGCTTCGTACCGTCGGATCCCACTGGCCTTCACCGTCCACCATGAGGACGTCGATCATGCCCTCTTTGCGGTTATAGGCCTCTGCATCGGACGCCATTCTCTGGCGTGCCACAGATTGTGCGAGGAACTTCTCGACGGATTCGGTGACTGTATCCCTGGTCGGATCATCATCCGCGAGGTCAATACGTGCGGTTACACCTAGGCGACCGTCCCGTATCTCTACCCTCTGTCGTACTTTCCGCTGGCTCCTGCTTGCCACTAGGTCTTCTCCTTAGTAGGCATACTTTTTCTTTTTCTTCTTCGCCATACTCGCAGCGAAGTCCCTCAGTGACGTCTTAGGCATACTCAGCATCCCCTTGTTGCGGGCGTACAATTTGTCGGGTGCGTGCAGCGCGATAGCCATTGCCTCGCGCTGCTTCTCGCTCTTCGCGGGCATGCTAGCCTCCAGTTATTTCGGTCCAGGCAAGCTCAACTAGCAATTCGGCCTGCCCTGCCGCACCGAAAAGATTCTCGTTCAGAATGACCAGCCCTTCATTCTGCTTTAGCACGAAGGGGTACTCACCTGCCTCGAGCTCGAGGTCATTGGAGTAGACGGCCGGGTTCGGCGTTGTGATGGTCAAGTTCGTATTCAGCGTCAGTATCGGGTGCGTGTCGAGGGTCTTGGTCCCGGATGTAAGGCCAGCGGCAAGCGATATTGACCCGCGCATGTCCCCTGTGGCGATCTTTGTGTTGGGCTGCTTGATATTCTTCTTGCCACTATTGGGCGTCAATGCAGCGCCTGCAGTATCAGACACCGTCCAGTTCCTTGCAATCCAGGCGTCATAGCGCGGGAAGATGGTGGCTGTCGCAGCAACGTTCTGTATGGCCCGCAGCTTCAGCTTGTCGATTCGAAGGAAGGTATCCGGATCCGTCCAGCGGAGCGAGAACACTAAACTGCCAGCCGCCTGGGTCGCTATGAGCAACAGGTCGATTGACGTCCTGAACTGCCCGATTACTCCGCTGTCTTGAAGTCGTGGTAGCATCTCCTCTCCTTTAGTAGCTTCCGCTCTCGGTTTTCTCTTCGGCTGCGATCTCGCCGATCTTCTTGGTGAGGAAGTCCGTCACTCCCTTGTAGTCTTCGAAGACGAACTTTTCATCTGGCAGGTAGTCGCTGCAGTAGACTTCCTTTTTGCGGTTCGCTGCCTGAATTTCCGGCTTCATGCAATAGCTGCACCGGACTGTCAGTCCGTTCTCTGCAGGCTCGATGTTGATGCTGGAAATGTAGAAGTCGCTCTTCTTCGCTTTCTTCTGCTTGATCCTCGCCGATACGCCGAGGTCGCTCTCTGTCACTTGACTTTTGGCCACTGTTCCCTCCATTAGACTTGTGCTGGGGCAGGGCCCCACTCTTCTTGTCGCCTTAAAAAAGGCTTGACCGTTTCAAATACCTGGCGTCGGTGCTCTTCTGGCACACGGCCGAGCACAGCCTGCAATTCCGCATGCGACCTGATGCTGCGGGCCATCCGTATCATCTTGAGTCGGGCACGGGCTGCTTTCTGACGCGGTTTCATATATCCAACTAGGCCGCTGTGGCGCAGGATTATTTAGCCAGCGTTTTCAATTGCTCATCCAGCCCTGCGCATTGCCCCCTATGACCCATTCGCCAGAACCCGGTACGACAAGCAGTTCTGCCGGCTTCGGGGTCCACTTGCTGATTGCCATCAGACCATAGCGGAAGGCATCCATAAGGTGGTCGTTTCGCTTAACTGGCTTGCCTTTAAGGTCGCGCCGGTACATCCTGTACTCTTCCTGGAAGTACTTGCAGGTCTTGAACACCTTGAATCTGCCGCTGGAGAGGCGGAGCCAGGCCTCATAGATGCCTGCTTCAACGGAGTTGTCTGCCAACTCGAGATTAAGGCCAAGCTTCCGGTATGTGTTCGTTAGTTGCTCGCCATCCTCTGCTTTGCGCTCGCCGTTGGCACTGGGGTCGATATGGCCGAGCATCCACTCGCCCCTCGCCTTGATTGCTCCTGCATGCTCGTAGGGCGATACGCCTCCCATGTAGTGCTCAGACCACAGATAGACTGTATCGGTCTGAATGTCCCACGCCATGAATGCCGCAGCCGTTCTGTTCCAGCCTACGTCGAAGCCGTACCCCCGCATCCAGTGCGCTGGGATCTCGAAGTCGGCGATCAGGATGTCCTCGAGCGAGGCACACTGGTAGATCAGCCCTGATCCCAGGTTCGGTATCCCGCGCATGCGAGCATCTCTCTGGTACTCCGGGATCGTCTTCGCGAGCTCATCACGCATCCCCTTGTCGAGGTGCGGTGCGTCGTCCCATGTCGCGGTTATGACTGCTCGTGCGTTCTTCTGCTCGAGGACTTCCATGCTACTCCTTAGACAACTGGCTTGAGATCATCTTGTTCTTCGCATCCGACCCTGCGCTGGAGCCAAAATAGTACGCCAAGACCATGATTAGGGCGGAGTCCATGGTCCCCATGACGCGCCCGACTACCACACCATCGATGTCCTTCGGCAGGCCATGCCAAAGGATGATCCCCTCGAAGAGCAGTGTGATGCCCACGACTACGAAGGCGAGGATCTTGTTAGTATGGTCCTTGACTGCGACCTCGCGAGCCCTGGCGTCCGCTCGATCGGCATTGTCCGCAGCGAGGAGGGCTTCTGCACTGTTGATGCCAATCTCCTTCATCTTAATTGTGAAGTCATTCTCGATCTGCTTCAGTTTGAGGAATGCTTCGGGATCCACTGCCTGTGCCTGGGCTATCGCGTCCGATATGCCGACGTGTGATGCTTCAACCTTGTCGAGGCCGAATGCCTTGCCGACCATCGAGGCGACAATGACTGCCGGCGGTCCGCCTATGCTCGCCGCTGCAGAAATGAATGGATAAGCTTTCCCAAGAATGTCCTTGAAACCCATGATCCTTCTCCTTTGATTTTGTGATGGCAGCCTGGTGCGTTCAGCACATAGGCTTCCAGCTTCTCTGCGAATACCCATGCAGCGTCCACCAATTCGTCCTCGTCATTACCTGCCTGAAAGAACGAGCAGTTAGTTGCATTAGGGTGGCGCAGCGTCATGAACTGGTCCGTTAGTTCGGTCTCGAAACCCCTCATATCGAGTTCTATCAGCTTCCACGCGCTTCGTGGCGTCATAGCTTGTCTCCTTCCTTGTCGTACATCTCTGTGACCTCCGTCAGTCCTAGGACCGGCGTGTAGGTCAGTATCACTATCCCGTCGACTGTCATAATGCGCATCTCGCATGCAGAATTCACATCGGCGGGCACTTCCTCGTCATTCCATATCACGTGCTTCGCATTTGACTCAAAGCTTTCTGCCCCCTGGGTGTAGGCCTTGAACTGAACCAACGAGGTCCCCCCCTTAACGTGCCTTACAGCTACGGTGTCCATGCCGAACTTCGAAAAGCCGTGGTAGTTGTGCCGCACAATCAGTTCGCGCGGTATGAACCCGGATCCGATCTCTTCAGGTTTCTGCGGGTTGCCCAACAGTGCGGCCTGGTTGACATCGCGCACCTTCTCCCATGAGATGTTGCTGGCCCACACCTCTACTGGCTCTGTGAATACCTTGCCATCCCACCAGTCGGGATAGATGCCTGTCAGGTGGCAGGTCACCTCGTACGCCGCAGCCTCAGTCTTGCCGATACGGTTGGCCGCGCGGAAACACCTGAAGCGGTAGATCTTCCCTGCGCTGAAGAAGATCATGTGCTTCGTGTACTTCCTGCGGGCGTGCATCAGCTTGCCGCCGACGATTGTGTCCTCGTCTGGGAAGTAGATCCTGAACTTGTGCGCTGCCTTCGAGGCCAACTCGAGCACCTCGCGGTTCGCAGCATCGCCTGCAGCCCTTGCTGTGAGCGTCTCGAATGCTTTAACTGCCTTCTTACCGCTAAGCAGGTCTCCGAGTCTCACAGCAGTCCCCCATCGTAATTCGCCATTGTGCATGACACGCCAGCATCATTGCCGAAGAAGTAGATGCCCGGCATGCCGTACGATATCGGGCCGACCGCGTCCACGAATGTCCCTTGGAGGGTCCCGTTAAGGTACGCTCGGATGGTCGTGAAGCCGACTGACAGGGCAGCTTCGATCCTCAACGTGTCGCCGGCGACGACCGAGGGAATGGTCCCCAATGACGCTAGACTGACACTACCGGATTTGAAAACATCCACTGCTAGGCCGACCTTCCTGATGCAGAGCCAATATGCGTTGCCCCTGTTCGGGTCTATGCACACGCCGGGGCCTATCGCATTCCCGGCTCCGGGTGTACCTGACGGAGCATTGGATACGACCGTTATCTGCGAGTACTGGTTCGCGCCAGACAGCAAGTCCTGCGAGAGTTTGGTCGGTAGGAAAGCGCACTTCGCCGTGCCACCCCCCGTCGTCGTAAGGCCAGTGACCCCCAGATTCAGAAGTCCGTCGAGCGTGGAGCCAGCAGTGCCTGAGTCGGGCCCGAAGCAGACCTGCCATTCCGAAGTTATAAAAGAAGTTAATTCGTCGGGCGGCGTAGTGAGCGGGTCTGTGAACCTCGTGCGCCCGCCGTTGATGTTGCTGTCCTCCGGCCAGATGCGGAACTCCTTGCGCCTGTAAAGTGGCCCTGAAGCGGGGGTTACTCGTAGTGGCATCAGCTTGGTACCGCCGCCATGGTAAGGAAGTAATCGATATCCGCCCCCGCAGTCTGCCATGCCTGGATCGTATCGCCAGGCAGGATCTGCAGGCGGAGGTCGATCTCAAGCGTCTGACCTGGCTTCAACACGCTGTTGGTCGAGTCGCCTGCGAAGACATATACCCCTGCGATGAGCAGGTTGATAATCCTGCTCGATGCCCCGCGATTGCACATGGTGCCGAACAGTCTGACTGACTGCTTGCTTGCTGGGGCATCCATAAGGACTGAGGGCGTAATGCTGAGTGTGCCGATCGCCCTCGTTAGTGTCGACACTCCTATCGGTGCTGCCATTGTTAGTCTCCGAAGAAGAGCGCTTCTGCGCTCAATGGGTAGTTGTATCCTATCGTGACGACCGCCGCCTGGTTCACCGGGTCGTCCTCTATGTCGATGAGTATTGCATCACTTGGTATCAAGTCCATTGTCGACCTGGTGGAGACCTCCACGCCGTTCAGCTCGAAGATCGTTCCGCGACCAGTAATGAAGTTGAGCAGGTCATTGAACCACTTCAGCCAGGGGTACGACACGAGTGTCCCGCCAGTCCCCTTCTTGCCGCCGCCCTCCACTCCTTGCTGCTTGCCGGTCTTGTAGAATGACTGCCTGGCGTCCAGGGCTGCAAGCGCAGCGTCATCCCAGTCAAGGAACGGAGTCCTATACGGTGGAGGCGGAGCTGTCCTGTTCGGCATCGCACACCTCCTTGAAGTGATCGAGCATCTTGCCGCTCACGATCAGCCTCCAGTCTCCACTGGGCAGCTTCGACAGTTCGAGCGTCTCCCTGTCGACGTACAGCACTACGAGTTTCGCCTGGTCGATCTCGAGCACCTGGTCGGTGCCGTTAACCTTCAGCTGGATCTTCATGCTTCACCCTGTCCTTCATCACCTTGCAATAGACTTGACTGTCCTCGTACCTCTTATAGGCCATGTAGCAACACCACGCGAGACCTTGCTCGTCCCAGTATATGGGCTCATTGCAGATGTAACACCTGTCCATGTTAGTAGAGGCACGCAACTGGCCCGACTCCCGCAGTGAACGTCGTCGGAACAGTCAATGCAGGGAAGGTCCCAAACGTCCCTGTTGCCGATGTGGTTAACACATCCACGAAAGTCAGGGTTGCGATTGTCCTGAATCGGGCAGATGTTCCATTATATTGGATCCCTATGTAGTAACGAGCAGGCCCGACCGCTGCGTATGTGCCGGTGAATGCCACGTCCTGAAAGACGTTGGTACCTGCCTCCGCGGTACCCGCCAGCGCACTGTTGGCGAGGGCCGACCCGTTCGCGCCGGCGTAGATCGCAACGTTGACGCTGTTCGCTGCCGCCGATCCGTTAAGCGTACTCACACCTGTGACCGTCATGTTGACGGGCAACCATACTTCAGACCAGTACGTAGTTCCGCTGACTGGCGTAGTGTCCGTGCCGACCGACCCGTACGCCACCGATCCGACTGGTACAGAGCAGACCCTTGAGCGGCCATTGCTTAGCGAAGTGATCTTGGGCGTAGTGAGCGTCTTGTTCGTAAGAGTCTGGGTCGCAGTGTCGAGGACTACCGTTCCGCTCTCGTTAGGCCCTGTGTATGTCCTGGTCGTCGCTGTGGTGATCCCCGACGCCTCAAAGGCGATCTTCTTGGTGTTGTCGCCGTTATCCGCTACGGTGAACGTGGAGTCCAGGGCGGTGATGCTATTGGTTGTGCCGATGACCTTGTTTGTGATGGTCTGAACCAAAGTATCGAGCACGATGACACCGTTCGCATCGGGCAAGGTGTAGGTGCGGGTCGTCGCAGTCGTGATGGACGTCGCGCTGAACTGCGCCTGCTTCGTAGTGTCCGTATTGGCTTGGAGCGTAAAAAGGTTGTCCTTGACCGTGATGGTGTTGGTGTTGTTTAGCACCTTGTTGGACAAAGTCTGTACGCTTGTCGTGTCGACGATCGCACCTGAGATGTTGCTGGCAAGTGGAGCGCACACATTGTCCTGGGTCCACTGCGTCACGCTCAGGCTGTTCTGTAGCACGAGCTTGTAGCATGCAGCGGTCGAGAGGTAGATCGTCGCCCTGCCTGCGGAGTCAAGCACTACTGGGTTGGCGTTGGGTGTACCGATTGAATCAGCATACGACGCAAGTGGGGTGCCTGGGCAGGTCGCCCCTGCAGTGCATGTGTACAGCTTGCCTCCGCTCAGTGGGTTGCCGTTGGCATCGAACAGCTGCAGCTTGGCATACGGCATGATGGTATAACTCTGGCCGTACGTGTGGTCGATGCTAACACAGAACAGGATGGCTACAAGCGCAGCCAGGAAAAGTATTCGCTTCACGGTCCCTCCTCGAAGTCCTCGTCGTTTAATATGGTCCCGCATGCGCAGCACACGGGGCAGCAGCAAAGGCAGTGCGTGCCGTCAATGCTTTGGCAGCACATCAGACCTCGTCTTCACACTGGTCGCCGCATGCACACTCATGGAAGCCATCGCAGGTCTCCTGCAATATGCACTCGTGCTGACCACCGCATTGGTCGTCGTCATACGGCGACTCCCATTGGTAGCCACACCTCATTAAAGCACGCTGCGGTACGATCCGCTATGGTGTCCGCCGCGACTTCCGATAATGCGGAAGAGCACAAGAGGTCGTGGTTGCCACCCAGCTCTGCGCATTATTACTATTGAGCGCCGCGTTGGCCTGCAGTTGCACTCGTCTTTTGGTTCATGACAGCCCTGGCACTCAGTGACGAGCCGCTTGACCTCTTCGTCCAGTGCCTTAAACATCCTTGATCCTTTCTGGCGGATTAGTCACCGCCTCTGGTCCGTGCACCACTGCAATGTTGAACAGCATCCCGTAGTTGACGCAATTGGGGTTGGCGCAGCTGGCCTTCATGTAGCGAGGGTCTTGACAGTGCATCGTCTCGCCGTTCGAGTTGGTAGAGTGAGTTATCATATAGCCGAAACAATGCGAGCATTGCTGGGTCGGTATGCCGATGCAGCTCACTTGCCTCCCTCCGTCTTGATCTCGATCTCATTCCATTCCTTGCTGATGGCTGCGATGACGTCGGCATCCTTCACGTGGTGCGCCAGGACCAGCCCCATCCGATCCAAGAGAGCGGAGACCGCCTCCCAAGTCAGCGTGCTGGTCTGTTTCATCTTGTGTATTCGCTCCGCCATTCTGCCTACACGGTCGATGATGACAGATGCAGCCGAGACGTCGATGACCTCGACAGGCCGCTCGTTGACGGCCGATGCGATCATGCGACATGCCTTCTGCATCAATACTGGATCCTGGGTCCTGTCCGCATTGGCTGCTATAGTGATGGCTGGGGCGAAAGACTGCTTGAACGCGATGACTGCCTCGGTATACTCGTCCCGCCTCTCGACAAAATCGAGCACGATGGCGCGCAGCACCTCGACCTCGGGGGCAAGGTCGAGCGTGTCGACACCACTCTCCTTGACGCGCTGAATGGCATCAAGCAACGATGGCGACTGAACCTTCGAGTACAAGCCATGCTTGATGTGACCGGGCGAAGTGCCTCCATGATACTTGCACGATCCGGTGCCGGGATGTGGGGTCTGGAAGCCCATGGGATTGGTGCAGGGCAGACCGTCCGTAGTGGTTGGCCTGCCGCAATGGGTATCTGGGTTATATTCACGTCGCCTTGGCGGCTTCGGTGGGTACAGTCCGCGCTTGTGCTCGGGCGTTCGGTCTCCGTCGACGTTGCGCAGCTCCTCAGCTGTGCCGAGCAGGCTGTGCATGCCCTCGTCGCCGAGCAAGTCGTCCTCTATTCCTAGCAGATCCTCTTCCATCGTCTAACGCTATGCCTGCGTCGCAGCAGTTGTACATAGCTCAGCAAGAAATGCTTGGGAATGCTTGCACGTTAACCAGGACTTGTTCTGGCGCGGATTGAGGTGCAGCTTGTAGTTGCAGTCCCCTTCATGGCACTCGAATAGTGCGAAGTCCTTGGCTATCAGCTCACCCTTGTCAGCCACTTGCTTGCGCTCTATCATAGGCAATCCCTTAGCATTGAATCATCCCAGGAGGTATTGTCGCCAGGTCGACCACAGTGCGCATGACCTTGATGATCCGGTCTTTCGACCAGTCCCGTGCGGCCGGGTGCGCTATGGACAGCAGTGGAGCCTTGCAGGCATAGTCTGACAGCTCGTGCGTTCGCTGCGCCACCTTGCCGCAGAGCAGTATCACGCTTGGGTACTTCCAAGACTCGAGCCACCTTAGGTTGTCACCGAGCCACTTCGGATCCGGTTCCCCATGACGATTCGCATTGCCGACCACATACTTGCACGCATCGGTGACTAGGAGGTCCGTGTCCTGGCCGACCAGCTTGTAGAGCATACGGCCGGAGTGATTGGTCCTGCTGATGCGGAACGCCCTGGGCGCGACCCGGCCCTCGTACTTGGGATCCCAGTATGTGTCCAGCACCGCGATGATCCTCACTGGGTCGGCTCCAGGACCATGCACTCGCGAAACCTGCGGCCAGACATCTGGCGCGCGGACTTCTCGCCCTTCCGATTGAGACACGTCTCGCACTGAACATGCTTCGCACCGGCTAGCACATACTGCACGACCGTGTGGCCCGCATTGGCATGGTGGTCGATCATGAACTGTACAGTGCTGAATGCTGTGGGCTGCGCGATGACTCTCATGCTTGCATTCCCTTTTTGGTGTCGTGGCCATGCGATTGCCAGCGCTCAATGGCCATGTCGCGAGCGATTACTTTGCGAGCTGATCTTGCGAGATGTGCCAGCCTTTGGCCGACGTAATCGTACGCTGCCCGGCGCAGTGCTGCTCGGGTGCGCTGCCGCGTCGGTACCTTCTCTATGGCGATGTGTTCGTGCGGATGCCAAGTGTTCGCTTTGCTATTGAATGATCTCATGCTCTCTCCTTCTAATTTCCAGCGGTGATGACGGACCGGACAGTTTGACTTCCAGCACATTTCGTCGATCAGCTGTCTCACGGGCCATCATCGCATCATTGTGCTGCTTTTGGGGGACGAAAAGGCCCAGTTTTACTTCGACGCCGTTCCGGCGTTCCGCACCTGGAAAGAGCAGGCTGGTTGTCAGCGGATTGTCAGCGGCCAGACCCAGCGCTCGGGTACGTCCAATTGCAGCGCTGGAGTGCGGGATGTGCAGCTTTTTAGGCCTTTTGTATGCTCTAGGAATTTTTCGGGTGTTTTTGGGTGTATCTGAGGGTATTTCATAGTTTTCTGGTATAACTTAAGAAATAAGCTGCACATCCTGCACATCCCATACTCCCTATAGATAACAAAGGACTTATGGATTCTCCAGCAGCTGCACGCCAGTTGCACATCCTGCACGCCTTGTGGCGTCGCGGAGGCCCGGGCCCTTAGGTTATACCTCCCGGGAGTCAATTAAGCGCCACGGAGGTACGTCGTGGAGTCATTTAGGTGTGCAGCATGTGCAGGTAGGTGCAGGTAGGTGTGCAGCTTATCCCGCGTTCGAAAGGGCCTTGCGAATTGACTCCGAAAGGGCCACGAACCGGTACGCGTTCTTCCTCTCGTTGTCAGCGGGATCTGTCAGCAGAGTTCGGGTCGTAAGGGGCAGCATTTTAGAGACCGCGCGGCCTACCTGTTCGGACAGCCCGGAATACGCGTTCGTCTTCAGCCCTTCGCTGGACATATGGCCCACGAACGAGGCGTGCAGGTCCTTCCTGAACGCGCACTGGACGCCGCCGCGCTCGAAGCACATCGCCTCGAGCCGGCCGTCCTCCATAATGGCCAGGAGCCACTGCTCCGCGGCCGCCATCGACCGCCGCTTCTGGTCGCGCAGGCCAGCTGTGTTCGGCCGATCGTCGAGAGGGTGGAAGACCGCAATGTCCCGCTCGAGCAAGTCCTTCAGCATCGCTTCATAGCCACCCTCATCGAGCTGCTTGAATAACGCGTCGAAATAAGCCCGACTGCGCTTCTCATCGGCGGTCCGGAAGATCGCATAACGGCGGTCATCCCAAGCCACTGGAGCGACCCAATCCTCATTGGATGCCATGATAATGTGGAGCAGGTTCTTGGCCCATACAATGTCCGCGCCCTTCCGCTCATAGGCCAGGCGCTTCTCGGTTATCATTCCTTTGAGCACAGACTCGGCCTCCTTGTTGCCCGACCACACCGCCTCGTCTGCGAACAGCACGACCTTGTCCCGAAGGTGGTGGTTGAACCGGCCTGTAAGATGCTCTCGACTTCGGATCTCTGCACCATGTGCGCCGAACAGACGGGCGAGTGCGGATCCCAGGGCGCCTTTGCCGACTCCCTGTCCGCCCTGCATAACGAGTGCGACCTCACCTGGTTTGTCTGGCCTTTGGACTGTGAGGGCGCACCAGTCCATTATGTAGTCCGCTACAGCTTGGTCCCCTGCAGACAAGATCTCGAGGATGTGGGCCTTCAGCAATGACCAGTCCCCTTCCTTCGGATCGACAGCAAACCCGCGCCACAGGTTCAAGCGGCCATCGGCCGTCCTTTTACCTTGGAGCGGTTCGAGGGTAGCACCGACATAGGTCTCCTTCTTCCTGTAGTTGTCGAACCAGTACTGGCCTGCTGGAATGTAGCGAACCTTCTCGCCCGAGGGGATCTCCTCATCGCGCATCTTGAGGACCGCTTTGGTCAGTTTGAAGAACTGCTCAGACGCATACCACGACCGCTCACCTTCACGCGTGGGCTCATTCTCCACTACATAGACCTTGCCGCCTTCCGCTACTGCGCAGAACTGCCTGGACAGCATCTGCATCGGCGTCTCTTCGATCTCCTCGTCGTCCTCTACTATGCCGTCGAAGTCCGACGCTGCACGACCTGCGGGCAGGCCGACCTTGCTGTCGAGGGCCAGACTTCTCAGCGTGCCTATCCCTGAGTTGCCGGGCTTACCCGCTGTGAAGGACCTCCACCTCGCGCGATTCGTTTCCACTGCATTACTATACATGGGGTCACGAGCAGACCAGGCCAGGAATTCATCCTCACCATCACCGCCTGTTACTTCATGGCAGGCGCTAGCAATACGTAACCAGTCATCGTTAGTGGACGCTATGACCTCAGGGTCGAGCTGGGCCAGGAACTCGGCCAGCATCTCAGGTGTCCAGTCGGCGTCCTCACTTAGCTGTGCAGGCCTTTCCTTCTTCTCGAGCAATGCAAGCAGACTCTCCGGTACATTTGATGCTGGAAGGCCGGGGCTTGCCAGGTCCCACTCATATTCGCCGAACCCCGTCTTCTTATATGAGCAGCCGACCGCCACCACGTAGTGGCCCTCGCTCAGGAAGTCGATGCCTGGATAGTCCTTGAGGTGCACCACTGTCTTGTGGTCTGCCGGCTTCTTCATGAAGTGGTGCAGCCCTCCGCTCGGTGTGCACACAGTTGGGAAGGATCCCAGATCCAGTCCAAGAGCTCGTGCGCTGCCTGCCCCGTTAAGGCGGGGATTCTTCACGTCCACATCCACCACCAGGTCCTCGGGACCGAGACGCACACCGAAGTGCGGACCTACTATGTTGTAGTGTTCGGCGAGGGACTCCATATCTAATGGAGGGGTCGTGGCCAGTTGCCATCCGCTTTGGGTCGGCACATTGTCCGGCCCGAGAGGGATGAGCTCATAGCCATAGTTCATCAACTCTAGGAGGTCGTTAAGATTGTTCACTCTCTAATCTTACCTCTCTTAAGGACGACTGCGAACCAACAGGACGCAATTGCTTGATTGCACAGTCTGCTCAGTCGTACATAATAGGTCCTGTTCGCAATACACAAAGGAGGACAGCATGTTCGAAAAGTTCATGGCGATTATGGCGGCGATACTCACGACCCTGCAGAGCATCGATAAGAAGCTCGAGGCGATTGAGTTCCCCACAGAAGTTCCGGCAGTTGATGCCCCACTGGCGGCCGAAGCACCGGGTAAGGTGATTCCCTTCGTTAAGCCCGCAGAGAAGGAAGAGGAAGACGACCTGACGGGCGACGCCCCAAAGGCCAAGCCAGCGAAGAAGCTCACGCAGGCCGATATCGTGGAGGTCGTGCGGGCCGGAGTCGAACGGGTCGGGAGAACCGATGTGAAGGCCGTGCTGGTAAAGTACGGCGCAGCACGGGCCACCCTGGTTACGGAGAAGGACTATGACGCCTTCTTCAAGGAGGTCGCAGCGCTGCAGCCCAAGGCATAGCCGAACCAGCGGAAGCTGGCCACGGCGCGGTGGGGTAGCCGGCAGCGTTGGGCCGTCGGCGCCCCGTCAACAACTCTAACAATGGAGGATACGATGATGAGACTACTCATAAGGCTCGAGCGGCGCGATGGCGCATGCGTCGAGACACGACACGAGATTGCAGACCATGCGATATTTGGCTGGCCTGCGTTTGTTTCCCAGGTCCTGCGGCCGGCATTCGAAGGCCTGAAGAACCTGGGAACCGGAAGAGTTATGGGCTTCCTCGGCTTCGAGGATGGCACAGTCGCTTACAGTGACTACAGCCGAGAGACGCGGCAGAAGAGCCAATATGCAGCGGAAATCGACAGCCTGCGCCAGCAGCTCAAGCTGTCCAGGGAAGAGACTGCCGCGATTCAGAAGATCGCGGACGGCCGGCAGTACGAGATCAGCCAGCTGAAAAAGGAAACGACGGAACTGAAAGCCAAGCTCAAGAAAGCCTTTTTCTTCCCCGACTTCCCATTTGCTCCATTTCCGCCGCCCCCATTCCCGTTATCCGGTGCTGCACTGCGGTTCAGCACGGTCAATGACCCATTCAGCTTCGGTCCAGACGTCTCTGGGGTCCAGCCAGGGCCGACATGTGAATGCGGATCGTGCAAAGAACAATTCAAAGTCGAACGGGCAGAGATCGCAATGAAGAAAGCACAGGATAATCGCGAAGAGAAGCGACTCCGGTACATCGCTGCGGACCAAGCATTGGCCGACGCGCGTACCAAGGTTAACAAGGCATTCAAGGCTCGCGACGAGAAGCAAAAGGACTTCCAGCAAGCGAGCGACGAAGCGGACAAGGCAACCAGTTTGTACAAAAGCCTCCAATTCGAGCGCATAAACTGGCGCCGCGGTGATGTCATCGAAGTGCGCAAGCCAACGCCTTACACGCGATTTGCCAATGTGCCCAAGCACATTGTCAACAACCGGACTGCAGCGAACGTGGAGTACAGGAAAGCCCTGCTCAACCAGGGCGTCAACCCTGACCAGCCGACAGTGCAGGAATTCGAGTTCTTCACAGACACGTACAAAATCTGGAACACCTAGTAGGAATGGCGGTGGCCACAACGGCCACCGCCTAAACAAGAATTACGGGAAAGGACAAGACTGAAATGAAGAGAATCACTTTGGCCATTCTGATCCTGCTGATGGTAGTCGTCAGCGTCTACGCCTACGGGGTCCATGACTGGAACGGCCAGTATGCGACTATGGATTACGCGGACTTCGTCATCGGCGGTTGGCCGGCAACGGGCGGAGGTGCGATGACCGTCACCGCACCATATGCGGCCGGGGTATCCCCATCGAATGTGCTCACCAACAGGTACTCCATTGACACATACAGAAAGACAATCCACTGGGTGCTCGACCTGACGGACCTGAACATCGGCGGGACCAGGACAAACCAGTTCATCGCTCTGAAGATCCCTGAAGGTAAGTACGCCAATGCGACGGTGCAGAAGAGCTGCCTCGCGTCGGACAACAACGGGACGGCCAGCTGGTATCCGTGCTACTTCATACAGTCGGAGTGGCTGCAATACCTTTATGTTCGCAGGATCGACCAACAGAACTGGCCGGCGACGACAACCTTGAGGCTGGACATCGACACCATCATCGAGTATGTCGACCAGCCACCCCAATGAGCGACCTAGTAGTAAGCACCTTAGTGGTGGCTGCTCTAGTGGCCATTATCTTTATGCTGGTTGCCGGCGTAAATGCATGGCATAGCCAGAAGGAGTCTCTTAGTCGGCCGATGACATTGCTGACTATCAAGCCCTTCATGCTGGAAGGCAGCGAAGCGTACTATCTCATGATCGACCATAAAAGCCGGCTGTTTGGGATTTATGCCCAGGATGGCCGACTCATCAAGAAGGGGGACATTGTATGGGAGTCCCTCTTTGAAGGGAAGGAGAAGTAATGAACCCGACGGCGAAGCTGCAGGTCAGGCATCAGCGCTACCCAAAGATTGCCATGGCCAGGTTATTCGCCATGGTTCCAGTGTGGTTCCTCTACCGCTGCCTCGCGGCGGCGGTAGGGGTAACCCGCGAGACCTACGGGATCTACCGGCTGCTGAGAATACAGATCAGACTGAACAGGAGAAGAGGAAGATGAAGTTCCCGCATGTGATGCTCGACCTTGAGACGATGAGCAGCGACCCGACAGCCGCGGTCATACAGATAGGTGCAGTGCCATTCAGCCTCGAAGACATTGGCCCCGGGTTCAAGACGACAATAGATCTCGAGGACTCGATGCGGTACGGCACAGTATCCGGCCCCACGATCAAGTGGTGGATGGAGCAGGCTGACGCAGCACGTAAGTCTGTAATGTCCGGCACGAGGACCCTACGCCAGGGATTGCAGGATTTCGGCGACTGGATGCGCGGGCTCGAGGGCGGCGGCCATAAAGTCTGGGCCCACGCCACGTTCGACCATCCCATTCTGCTGAACGCGTACAGCAAGTCCAACCTTATCCGGCCGTTCCACTACCGCCAGTGCCGCGACCTTCGCACCCTTGAGGAATTCTGGGGAGGCGGAATTGAATGGCCCTCACGCAAAAACGTCCATCATGATGCGCTCGACGACGCCATCTTCCAGGCAGAGGCAGCTCGGCTAATGCTGCGAAAGGCGTGGGGCAAATGAGCGCGCACGCGAGGCTGAGTGCCTCGGAGTCCCACCGGTGGATGCACTGCGCAGGAAGTGTGCGAAAGTGCAGGGGTATCAAGCGCAAGTCCAGCCCATCGGCGACCAAGGGCACGGCGGTCCATGCCCTGGGTGCCATGCTCCTTGAGAAGAGCCCCAAGATTGCTGCGCGACTGAAGGAATCCAAGACGCTGGTCGGTTGGGTGTTCGACTTCTTCGACGGTGCAGTTCGTAAGAAGGAAACTGTTACGCAGGACATGCTTGATGCGGTACATGTCTACGTCAACGATATCGAGAGGATAATCCGCGAGAATCCGCAGGCAATCCTGCACATTGAGCGCAAAGTGTCGCTTGAGCACGTAAGGCCCAACATGTTCGGGACTGCGGATGGGGTCATCGATGATGTCCTCGAGCTGACCGTCGCGGACTACAAGAACGGGGTCACACCGGTCATCCTGGTCGAGGAAGGCTATGATCCAGAAAGACCGGACCTCGGCAAGCTCAACTCCCAGTTGTTGTTCTATGGGGCAGGAGCAGCTCACGAGTTCAAGTGGGAGCACACGCACGTGACGCTGAAGATCCACCAGCCTAATTGTCGCGAAGTCCCGTCGATCCAAGAGGTAACGATAGACGCGAGGCTGCTAAGGGACTGGATGAACGGGCCACTGCGCCTCGCAGCACTCGCGACCGAGGATCCGAACGCCCCGTTGACTGCAGGCCCTTGGTGTACCTGGTGCCCCGCAGCCGGCGACTGCGAGGCATTCACCAACAAGGCGGTGGCTATAGCGAAGGCAGACTTCAAGGGGATCAAAGAGGACGAGGGCGAGCTGCCTGTGCCTCCTGACCCTACGAGCTTGACCAACATGCAGCTGGCGAAAGTCCTCAAATGGACGCCGGTCCTTGAGAAGTTCCTTAAGGCATGCAATGCGCGGGCCTTTGAGCTGCTCACACAACGGCGCGGCGACGGGCTGGGCCAGAAGCTGGTGCGCAAGCGTGCGAATCGGGTGTTCCCTGCATTGGTGACCCCCGAGGATCTCGCGAACAAACTGAATGACGCAGGCGCAGGGAACATCGACCCCAAAGACTTGCTAACTGAGCCGGAACTTAAGTCCCCTGCGCAAGTCGAGTTACTACTCGTAGGTAGTAAAGCGGCAAGGAAGAAGATCGTGGATGCAGTGGCGTACAAGCCCGACGGCGGCTTGACCATGGCATCGCTCGCAGACAAGCGCCCAGAAGAGGTCCCCACGACAGAGGATCTGCGGAATATCGAAGAAGAAGAAATGGAGGAAATGGAATGATTCCAATAGGGACGACTTTTACTTTCAACCAGGACAACAAGATCTACTTGTGTGGCAGGTTCTCCAAGCGCTTCGAGTTCCGCTTAGTTCGCGAGGTGCTGAAGGAGCGTGGGTACGAGGTCACCTCGTCCTGGATCGACCAGCCGGACTCCACGGATCCAGGGAGCTTTGCCACCTTTCAGGCTGTAGCTCGGCGCGACCTGGACGACTTGGATAAATGCGACATCGTGCTGGTGGATCCGGAGCCCTCGACAAAGGGGTCCATGTTCTTCGAGATGGGGTACGGCTTCGCCAACAAGAAGCGGATCGTCATTGTGGGGGAAAGCCCAATGCTCTTCTCATCGCTCGCGCACAAGCACTACCCACTTGGATGGACTTACCTCCTCTTCGCTCACCTCAAGAACGGTGGGAGGATCTGATGCGCCGCGATGCAGTGAAGTCCCGGCCGACACTGTGCCTGAGGGGCTGCCATACGCACCAGGTTATGCACCAGCGCGACGGGGTTCATGGCCGCGAGTTCTACTGTCTGGTATGTGACGCGAGCTACCCGGTGAAGTTCTGGAAGATACTGCCACAGAAGCTTGGATGGGAGAAGCGTGCGGGTACTTGAGGGAGGGGTCTCGCTGATAATGTCGGCCGAATGCCTGGCCAACATGCGGCAGGACCCTTCCCAGTATATCCCGCCGCTCGTATGGCACGGCTGCTGCGGCTCGTACGTAGAGCGGCGGCCAATGATGTTCACGCCGTACAGGTTTATGTACCCCGAAGTCGGGGTCGACACGTGGCTGATGATGACTACGCCATGCAAGTTCTGCGGGCAGGTCGTGTGGTACGAACTAAGGAGTATACAAAATGATAAGGAACCAGTTCAAAGGAATGGTTAGATATTTCGACGGCAACCTCCGCAAAGTAAAGACAAGGCTCAAGGTACTTAACCCTGCGGACTATGACATGGGGCGCCGCCGGATGCTTGAGGAGGTAGTGCCTATCGAAATTACCGCTAGCGAAGCAGAAGTCGACTTCAAGATCATGAAGGCACTGCACAAGCTTAGCGAAGAGGTCAAGCTGTACTCCGGCCTTGACAAGGAGCTTGAAGTGTACATTCTACCGTCTTCTCCGAACAATGGATATATAGAGACCTTCGGGGGATGGTCGATCCGATTCTGTCCGATCTACGACCTAATGACTATGACAAGCGCGCTTGTCATATCTGTCTGCATCAAGGTACTCAAGCCAGAATAATGCCGGGATTCGGACGGAAGGCTCTTGGATAAAATAGGAACAGCCCTCCGGGGCACACTGATTGAAGGAGATTGTTACTTATGGCTACTGAAAAGAAACGGACTGTTGTCACCCCGATTTTCCGAGTCTCATACTGCTTCGCATTCTCTCCCCAGAAGATGATGAAGGGCAAGCCCATCCCTGAAGAGAAGCAGAAGCACAGTGTGACCGCCATCTTCGACCCGAAGAAGTTCACCGATGCCGACAAGGAACGCTGGAAGGACGTGCAGGCACTGGCCGACGAGACTGCCATGGCCGCATTCGGCAAGACCATCGCGAAGCTCCCCAAGAACTACAAGACACCGTTCCACGATGCAGAGGAAAAGGAAAACACCCCAGGCTTCGAGCCGGGCATGATCTACATCAACCTCACAACCAAGTTCAAGCCCGAAATTGTCGGACCAGATGGTGAGACACCCATCACCAGCCCAGACGAGTTCTTCTCCGGCTGCTACGCTCGGGCAAGCATCAATGCTTACTCGTTCAATATCGAGAGCAACGGCGTGGCGCTTGGCCTGTCATCGCTCAAGAAAATCAAGACTGGACCGCGACTGGATGGCAAGGCCAGCGCGAAGGCGGCATTCAAGGACCTCGGCGCAGAAGGGGAAGACGAGGACGACGACCTCACGTAGCGCCATCGACCTTAGGTGCCGGACCCCTCCCGTAGTGCCATCTAGCGCGCTAAGTCGGCCTGGGAGGAGGCGAGGCCCCTAAGTTTGCCACGTAGCTTAATAGGAGAGCAGCGAACGCACCCGGACAGGCTGGCCGGGTAGATCGCAAGATGCGGGTTCAAGTCCCGCCGTGGCCTTCGCGGAGGCGGCAGCACGAGGATGGGCAAAAACGCCCTGGCTCTCGTGAGCCTTATGATTCCACGCTAGCCGCCTCCGCAGTTCCCAAGGGCCTGCGGGCCCGGAAAGGCCCGAGTCATGACACAATTCGTTGTCGAGAACGCCTCCCTTATCATCATCGGCATAATTTGCTTGGTCTACTGCATCGCCTGCAGCCGTACAGTCAGGGGCAAGCCCTCCTCAGAAATCGAGCAGCTGACCGCTGCGAATTTCTCCGGCGATCCAGATGACAGCCTCTTCTACCAGAACAAAGCGCTCAACACTGAATGCAACAACCTCATGGCCAAGAACAAGGATCTAAGAGCCCAGCTCAGACGGGCCTTAGAGGTCGTTAACGACCAGCCTCCTATCCTGACAGAGAAGCAATCCAATATCATTTTCCAGGAGAATGGCCGGCTGCGTGACCGCATCGAGGAGTTGGAGCAGGAATTGTCGGCCGATCAGACCCGGCGCAGGATCGCGTACCATGAGTTCCGGCGGATGGAGAAGGAGATCGCACAGCTCCGCATCGACCTTGACAAGGCACGCGATGGGATCCGCGCATGAGACATCATCTGGAGGTATTCGAGAGCCAGTTGGTGGTGCTTGACGGCAACGAGTTCGAGGACTGTATGTTCAGGGACTGCACGTTCCTGCTGACAGGCACCAAGCCGATCAAGATCTCCAAGTGCTCGCTTGACGAATGCTTCTTCCAGTTCGGTGGTCCTGCACTCAACACTGTCAACTTCTTCCGCGAGTTCCGACAGGCCGCTGGCCCCGAGGCCTACGAGAACCTTATTAAGCAAATGCTGGAAGGGTTCAGAAGATGACAAGAGAAGAGCATAGCAGACTAAATCGCCTATGGTACCAAGCACAAAAAACTTCAAACCCAATATACTATCAACAACGCTTGCAGAAATCAAGAGAATATTGTCGAGTTAACGCAAAGAGACTATTAGAAGGCAAAGCTAAATGGGCTTTAAAAAATCCAGCACGTAAGCTTTTAATAACAATAAAACGAACTGCTAAAGTTCGAGAGTTTAAATTCAATCTTACTCGAGAATGGCTTGAATTAAAATTTAAGTCTCAGAATAATCGGTGCTCTATTACTAAAATTAAATTCCAGCAAATAGGAAAACGAAATCCTTTTCAACCTTCTATTGATAGAATTGACTGCTCTAAAGGATACATACAAAGTAACTGTCAACTTGTCTGCTTAATCTATAATTATGCTAAAGGAACTTGGTCTCATAAAGACGTTATAAAGTTTGCTCGGAGTTTTAAATGAAACTTTATTGTGATTTCGAGACAAGATCGACAGCAAAGTTGAAGCTCATCGGCGCATGGAAATACAGCTTAGACCCATCAACAGAAGTTTTATGCCTTTCTTGGAGATGTACTAACGGAGAAAAAGGTTTTTGGCATTGTGAGCACCCTGGGATATTCGCTGCAACCCCATTGCCAACTAGGCTCTTCGAGCTGATGGCCGACCCGACTTGTACCATAGAGGCACACAACTCCTTCTTCGAATTGGCGATCTGGACTAACATCTGTGTGCCTAAGATGGGATGGCCTGCAATACGGCCAGACGCCTGGAGGTGCTCTGCTGCGAAGGCTGCGGCTTGCTCGCTGCCCCGCGACCTCGAAGGGGCTGGCAATGCACTCTCCCTGCAGACAGTGAAGAGCGACGAGGGGCACCGCATCATGCTCAAGCTCTGCAAGCCAGCGAAGGCCACCAAGAAGTTCCCTAACAGGAAATGGCATGAGGATTCCGACGATCTCATGGCCTTGTGGGATTACTGCGAGACGGATACTGCGGCTGAAGAAGCTTTGTCTGATGCCCTGCCGAACCTCTCCAAGTACGAGCAACGGATCTGGGAGATGGATCAGCGCATGAATGCCCGCGGCATCTTTATTGATGTTGAGGGCGTAAGAAAGGCTATCAAGCTAGCGGAGCAGTGCGTTGCCAAGCTCAATGAGGAATTGCATTTCCTAACAGGTCTCGATACTGCGGGGCAGCGCGAGAAGATAACCGCATGGGTGCGTGAACAAGGGGTAGACCTATTCGATACCCAGGCTGAGACCCTCGACCGCATGGTCAAGCGTGACGACCTGCCACGCAATGTCCACAGGGTCCTACAGATCGTGCGGAGCGCCGGCAGGTCGAGCGTGAAGAAGTACACTGCGATGCTCGAGATGGCCACAGAGGACTGCCGGGCACGCGGCACGATGATGTACCATGGAGCTGGCACCGGCAGGTGGACCGGCAAGGGCTTGCAGCCACACAACTTCCCGCGCGGCGGACTGAAGAACATGGAAGGAGCGTGGAGAGCCATCCATAACTGGTCGCTCGAGGACATCGAGATGGTGTACGGCGACGCGATGGAGTTCCTCTCCCATGCGCTGAGAGGAGCGATCATCGCCCCGCCGGACCGGGAGCTGTTCTGCGGAGACTACGCATCGATCGAGGCGAGAGTCTTGTTCTGGCTAGCCGGCGAGATACGTGGAACGGAAGTTTTCCGCAGGAAAGGGGACATCTACTGTATCATGGCCTCCGACATCTATGACCGGCCCATCACCAAGAAGGATGTGCTCGAACGGATGTTTGGCAAGCAGGCGATCCTCGGCCTCGGTTTCGGCATGGGCTTCGTGAAGTTCCTGGTTACCTGCAGGAAGTACAACATCAAGTTTACTGACAGACAAGTCCTTGACATCGTGGGCATCGAACGGTATGCGGAGATCGCCGAATGGATCCAGACTGACGGTTGGAAATGGGTGAAGCAGTCCACCACCCCAATGACGACTGACGACGTACCCTCGCTGGTCCTCATGAAGTACGTAGTCGAGCGCTACCGCGAGCGCTATGACACAGTGCCGAAGTATTGGAAGCAGCTCGAGAGGGCCGCGATCTCTGCAGTACAGAATCCTGGTGTAGTGTTCACAGCAGGCAAGACAAAGTGGGCGAAGCAAGGCGTCTTCCTCAAGTGCCAACTGCCATCCGGCAGAAAGCTGTTCTACCCGTTCCCCGAAGTCGAGATGACTGGCTGGGGACCGAAACTCTCGTATATGGGAGTTCATCCGAAGACGCACCAATGGGTCCGCCAGGATACGTACGGTGGATCGCTCTGCGAGAACGTCGTGCAGGCGACGGCACGCGACATCATGGCCCATGCGATGCTGCTCTGCGATGAGGGCGGGAAGTTCTCGATCGAGATGTCAGTGCATGACGAGATTGTGGCCGATGCGCCGATCGGGCTGTACACTATAGACGAGTTCTTGGAGCTCATCATCACTTTACCCGACTGGGCGGAGGGATGTCCGGTCGATGCTGAAGGGTGGAAAGGTCCGAGGTACATGAAGCAATGAAGACGACACCTTACCGGCACCAGAAGAAAGAATTCGATGAGCACTATGCCGACCAAGCCCGAGCTCTGCTGTGGCAGATGCGCACCGGAAAGACGAAGGTTGTTATCGACACTGCATGTGCACTGCACGAGGCTATGGAGATCGACGGGGCGCTGGTCATAGCACCGAATGGTGTGCACGTCAACTGGGTGAGCCGCGAAATCCCTGCCCATAGCTGGGACGGCACTCCGCAGCATTCCTTCGCTTGGAGGTTCAGTGACCCAGATAACCGACTTAAGTTCATCGCCTTCCTCAAGAAGATGGCACAATGCCCTGGGCACTTGGCCTGGATGACAGTCAACATGGAGTCGTTGATAAGGGACGAAGTGCGCGAGGCGATTCTCATCTTCCGCAAAGCCATCAACAATAGGTTCCTGGTTACTTATGACGAAAGCCACCACTTTGGACACCCAGGTGCAAAGCGCACGTCATTCGCCCGTGGCCTAGCGCTGCACGCTGCCTATCGCAGGATACTGTCCGGCACTGCCGTGGAGAACTCTCCGCTGCACGCCTTCAGCCAATATGAACTCCTCAAGAAGCAAGCCCTAGGATACAGGACATATGACGGTTTCATGCACCGATATGCGGAATTCGAGATGCGGTGGGCCGGCTCGCGGCAGTTCAAGGCGATCGCACGGTACGTCAACACTGACGAGCTGCGGAGTCGGATGGCACAGTACTCGAGCGTCGTATTGAGAAGCGACTGCGAGGACCTTCCATCCCTACAGGAAGTCGTGCGCACCATTGACCTCTCACCGAAGCAAGCTGCGATGTGGAGGTCACTCAAGAAGAAGGAGCTGCTCGCGCTCGAGGAGATGGGCTTCGTCTCGCCGCTGCAGGCGAGTACAGTCATCACCAAGCTCCAACAGGTTGAAGGGGGCTTCCTGAAGATCGGCAAGGAGATCCAGAAGATAGAGGGTGTGAACCCCAAGATGGAAGCCCTGGTCGAGGAAGTCGAGATGTCCGATTCACCTGTCCTAGTATGGTGCCAGTTCGTGCATGAGATCAAGGCAGTCGAGGAGCGGATCCGCAAGGAACGTTATAGCTGTGCCACGTACTATGGTGGCGTTCCCGAGCGCGAGCGAGATGACATACGTGCCAAGTTCCGTCGGGGCGACTTGAAGGTCCTTATAGGCCAGGCACAGGCCGCTGGCGAAGGGCATGACTTCAGCGCTGCTGATCTGATCGTCTGGTACAGCCAAACCCCAGATGCACGGGTGAGGAGCCAGGCCAGCGAGCGGGCGACGGCTGTCGGCAAGAAGGGGGTACAGGTCGTGCACCTTATGTCCGAGACCGGGGCGGACGCGCGGTGGATGGGTCTTACCGAGGGGAAGTTCAAGATGGCAGACTATATGACTCGTGGCGGGATGAAGGAATTGCTTGAGAGCATGGACGTATAGCTGGCGTACGGATAAGACGCCATGGCGGTACGATAGGCTTTAGAGGACAGAAGAATGCCATATCTTACAAAGGCCTTAAAGGACGTTCTGGACGACAAGACTGTCAAGCCGAACGTTCCCGGGTCGTTGAACTACGCCATCACGAAGGTGGTGATCGAGTACATTGAGGAAGTCGGGCTGAGCTATACTTCCATCAACGATGTTATGGGCGCTATCGAGTCCGCTAAACTGGAGTTCTACCGGCGGGTAGCCGTTCCGTATGAGGATCTGAAAATTGGACAAAACGGAGACGTCTATCCAAGGGAGTTCAAGCCATGGAGTCCCTGAGAACTGGAAGCCTTCTACAACAGGAGAGTATGCTCAACATTGTGCAGCAGATCGATTCTTTCATGCTCGACAAGCAGCACAACATTTAGCGGCTAAATGGTTTGCTGAACTTCAGCGGAATATCAAGGAGGAATAATGGTTAAGGACTTTTGGGAGTTCGTCTATGAGCGCCAGCAGATGTGGCTGCGCAGAGAGGCAGGAGTGCCGCGTGAGGAATGGACGACTGACCCCACACTAAAGACACAGTTCTTCACCAATGTGTTCAGGGAACTCGACCCAGGTACTGACGTCGCACTTGAGATCATGTCTGAACCGGACAGACCAAAATGGGAGCGGTTGTGGAACTTGGTGTTGTACAGGCGCATCAATCGTGAGGACACTTGGCGCAAGTACATAAGATACATTAAAAACCCGCGTCCAGTCGATCTGCTGGTTATACTTGACAACCTAAAGGAGGAGCGAAAGAAACGCGTTTCGATCTTCACCGATGCACACCAAATCTCGCCACTCGCAAACATCAAGGGGGCGGACCTGCTCGAGCGGGTCTTCCAATGCGCAAAGGACTTCCTGCGAGATGTTGGTCTTGCCGAATTGGACTTGTCCGATGCCCGCAACATCCAGGAGTTCTTCACACTGTCATCAAGTGTGCTCGGCCCAGGTATCGGTTCTTTCCTCGGCTGGCAGCTGTCGATGGACATGCGGTATGGCCCTGATCCTATCAACTGCTTCTCTGATGATGAGTGGGCGCCCATCACCCATGGTGCTAAGACTGGTCTCACACTGATGATGAACTGGCCAGTCGTTGGTGTCGTATCCGGTCAACTTCCAACTGCGGACCTTAAGGCGAAGTTCCCAGGCATCCCAGTCTTCAAGTCCGCATCCAAGTACGATCTCGAGATCGAGGCCCGGCGGATGAGGGACTCGCAGGACGATGAGTTCGAGGAGAGACTGCTGAACTTCGCCGATGTCGCAGCGCCGGGCTACGAGCGGCTGACTATGGCTGCGATCGAGCACTCACTTTGCGAGTGGCAGAAGTATGTCGGCTTCTCACGTGGACTGCTTGGGGGTGGACGTGGCTACAAGAAATAAAGCCGCCAAGGCGGAAGAATCACGTGCTACAATAGCCTCGGAGGCCCAGAAGAATATGGAAATACCAGTAACGAGGATAATGGCGGACGAACATTTCATGGTCGGTCCGACCGAATACAAGATGCTCTACCACAACAGCAGCCGAGCATACGTGCAGATAATGTCCAAGCGCTCGGTGCAGATCAAGGCGACTGATGAGCACGAGGGCACTAGCTTCGATGCGCCGGGTGGGAAGGTCAACATAAGCTGTGGGACTTTAGTCATTCGCGTTGAGACCCCGCAACATGCGAGAGTGAGTCCATCGGACATGGCAAAGGTGAAGGCGTGCCCCGACAGCGCAGCGAAGTTGCCCCCAGTGAACCCTGAGACTAAGGTCGGGCAGATCATGAACTACGCCCTAGGCAAGACCGTGTCTATGGCGAAGCTGATGGAGAAGTTCGGGGTGACACGCGGCTGTGCCCTGTCCCACTTGGCAAGGCTCAGGACAGTGCATGGCTTCACATACACAGTGAGCGGTGATGAAGTAACGTTGGATTTATAAGGAGGACTAGATGTTCGAGAAGATGGGAGAACAGGTAAAGGCTTTCAAGGAGAAGATCATCGGTATAAAACTGCCGACAGAGATCGGGCTGAAGGACGCCGATCGGGCGATGTTCATTGCCAACCACAATGCAGAGGAGATCGATGAGCTTAAGCAGGCGATCCGCGAGGGCGACATCGAAGAAGTTGTCGATGCTCATATCGATAACATCTACATTTCAATCGGCGCATTGCTTGAGCTTGGTGCCCTGCCACGCTTGCACTTCGACGAAGTGCACTTGAAGAATATGATGAGGGTGCGCGGGACCAAATCGACGCGGCCGGACTCCGGCGGCTTTGACGCCATTAAACCCGAAGGATGGACGCCGCCGGACCACATGGCGATCCTTGAGGAAATGGAAGTGAGGATGAAGGTGTGTGACTCCTTCATGCGGGCGACTAAGCTGAAGATCGAGCGTGGCAAGGACTACAATGCCGGCGGGGTCACACTGCAGGAGCACTTCCCGCTTGGCCTCGCGAGCTACTTCCAGATGTGCTGGACCAAGGCGGTTCGGTTCAAGGCGTTGATGCTCGACGGCCGCAAGGCCACTGACAGAGCACTGAAGGACTCGGTGCTCGACAACCTGAACTACTTCGCCTTCGCGGAGCAGTTCATACACGATGAAGAACAGAAGGAGAAGATATGAAGCAGTTCGCGTACACCTACCGGGCGCTGCTGCGTGTCCTGTTGAGTGACGGGGTCGAGGAGAAGAACGAGCGGACTGGAGCGGCCATCAAGATACTGGAAGGTGGCGGATCGTTCCAACTCGACCTGTCCGATGGTTACCTGCCGACTTGCGGACTGCGGAAGACCTGGCCTCACGTTGCGGCTGCTGAGCTGGTCTGGTGCTTGCGGGGTGATGACCATATCGACTGGTTGAGGAAGCACACGAAAGTGTGGGACCAGTTCGCTGACAAGTACTACCCACTGGATGAGCACCAAGGACCGAATTACTTGCTTGATGCAGCCTACGGATACCGATGGCGGCACAAGTTCGAACGCGACCAGCTGGCCCTTGCCGTCGAGGCATTGCAGAAGAACCCGACGGACCGCAGGATATGGATCAGCTCGTGGGATCCGGCCGTAGACGGTCTCGGCGCGCCGGACCAAAAGACAGTACCCTGCCCAGTTGGCTTTACGTTCTCGATCGTGTCCGGCAAGCTGCACAGCACATTCGTGCTCCGGTCGAGCGATGTGTTCATGGGGTTGCCCCACGATGTGATGCGGCACGCCCTGCTGATGGCATCCGTTGCAGCCGACCTCAAGGTCTGGCTCGGAACGATGCAGGTGACACTGGCCCACCCGCACTTGTACGACAAGCACTGGGACTTGGCCAGGAAGTGCCTCGACGAAGTCATGGTTTGTCCGCCGATCATACTGCCGAAGTACACCGCATGCGAGATCCTGACAATGGAGGATGTGTACGTGACAGAGATGAAGGAGACGGCCGCTGCTCTGGCATGGCCGACTTACAGTCCGAAGGTTGAAGTGATCGCATAACTAGGAGGAAGAAAATGAAATTAGCTTACGCACTTGCACTGATGATGATACTGGTGGCCGTTGTGCTGGTAACTGGCCAGACGATGCCCGGACCGATTCCCAATAACATAGGCCTGCCGTTCCCGATAACGACGGACCAGGTCGACCCGATCATCGAGTCGGTGAAGTGGAAGACCAATGACCTGGCAACCGCTATGCCGGCGATGGGTACAGTCAACGTGTGGACGTTCGACGTAAAGGCCAGTGACAATCTGGGCGTCGGATCTGCGCTACTCTATGTGGATGGGCAGCCAGTTGGATGGCAAGGGTCCGGCGGCAAGTACTTGCCGGCCACCTTCAAGATCCAGTATACTGACACTGGCATTGCATCGGGACAGCACGCATTCAAGCTGTACGTGTATGACCGAGTAGGTCGACACGACACATTCGACTGGAGCATGACCAAATGAAGACCAAGGAGACATCGCTTTGGGGATGGCTCCGTCGTGGCTTCGAGGCCTTCGGGCTTCGGAGCCACGTCAACCGTATCGAGAACAGTGCCGGCATTGGAACGCCGGACGTGGAGGGCTGCATCAGCGGCTCTCAGTTCTGGATCGAACTGAAGGTGGCGGAGGTCCGCGCGAACCTGCGCATGGCTGTCGACATTACGACTGACCAGGCGATGTGGCTCCGCGCTCGGCGCAGTGTCGGGGGCCGGTCATTCCTGCTCATCCGCTTCGGCAAGTACCACTTCCTGCTTCTAGGCAATGATCCAATAATTCCGCAACTCATCGGTGGTCACTCTGTCCTCATATCTGAGGTCCGCCGTGGATCGCTGACTCCATTCGACGCGAAGGCAGTCGACGTCGTGAACTACCTTTCCTACTAGCTTTCTAGTACTAGCCCCGAAAACAAAATCGCCATGGCTGCATTTTTATGTGTACAAGCACTGGACGCCAGCGTACAATATCCCTAGTTGAGCGCTGGGAGGACAGAGACAATGAACATGTACACACAGGAAATTATGGCACTCTTAAAGATTGACGCTGAGACGGCAATGAAGGTTCAGGACAACATGATGGTGGACTTCAGCGAGTGCAGCACACGAGCATTCAACAAGGATGCCAAGGAGACCTACGCTGCTCTCAAGGCGACCGGCAAGATCAAGTAAGGAGGGATAATGATACGGCATAAGGACAATCGCGACCTCATGACTATGGAGCGAGTGGACGTAGAGACGATAAGAATGCTGCGGCATAAGATCAAGCAGCTCGAACAGCAAGTTGAATTCCAAAAGATCGACAGACGACGAATGGTGCAGGTTATCGAACGACTCGAAGGAAAGGTGAACTAACATGGCTGAAACGATCAAGGACTTCATTCTTAACTATACGGAGAAGCATCCGAACGCCACTGCGGAGCAGATCTTGCCGCATGTGCAGCGGCACTTCAAGGGATGCAGCACCACGGTCGCCTCGGTGGCAAGCACACTGTCGAGGGCACGAACGGACGCCGGCAAGAAGGATGAACTGCCGACAGTGCGGCATGAGTCGCTTCCCGACCACAACCCCGAAGAGGACACAGAGACAGAAGACGAGGCGCGCAAGCGGATCTCAGTGCGCTACGATGCAATGGCTCGTATGTCCCGCAGGCTCATCTCTGGAATGATCCCTTCGCTCATCATCAGCGGCCCGCCGGGCATTGGCAAGTCACACACTGTTCATGAGGCAATCGTCGAGAGTGGCCGCCAGCGGCACGACGGCTTCACGGATGTCAACGGCGGCGGGAAGTTCGGCGCCTTCAATGAGGAAACCGGCGAACGCGAGGAGACACCCGGCTGGTACGATCAGATCAGCGGTTCCATCACGGCTGTTGGCCTCTACCATGCACTGTGGAATATGCGGAACGGTGGCGTGCTGGTCCTTGATGACTGCGACGATGTATTCCGCGACGAGACTGCGCTCAACCTGCTGAAGATCGCCACGGACTCCACCAAGGAGCGGTTGGTGTCATGGAGGAAGAATGCAGCATGGCTCGATGAGTATGAGATCGACAAGACCTTCGACTTCCAAGGGCACATCATCTTCCTCACTAACATCGACTTCGAGGATGTGGTCGAGCGCGGCCACAAGGATGCCGACCACTTTAAGGCGATCATCGATCGTGCCTTCTATCTCTGCCTCACGCTGCGCACCAAGCGGGACTTCATGATCCGCATCAATGATGTGAGCACCGGCAAGAATGGCATGCTCGCCAAGAGTCACAACCTGAACGACAAGGATATCAAGGAGGTCCTCGAGTTTATCGCCGAGAATCAGAAGAAGTTCTACAACTTGAGTCTGCGCCTTGTCGGGCAGATCGCTATCAGCAAGAAGGCTGATCCTGACAGCTGGAAGGCGGACGTCGAGGCCACGAAGATGAGGACACGAGCATGAGGTGCAGATGCGGTACTTGTCAAACCCACACGCACCTGGTCGGTGACCGAGTGATCTACAAATTTCAGAAGGAGGACAGAATGCTTTTTACAAATGAGGCCAAGAAGAGGGAGTGGATGGACAAGCAGACGGTCGAGCGACTGCAGGAGTCCGAGAAGAAGATCGCATCACTGCTGTCGCGATCCGATGAGGGGTCAAGCCAGTTCAACCGTGTAACAAGGGACCTAGCGCTAATCCGCAAGGTCATCAGCGAGCGCAGACGTGGCGAGTGGCGCAGCATACGGCAGATGCAGCCGGCGCATCGTGAGTACCTGTATGACGAGCTCACCTACGCCACGGAGCGCCAGCTGATCGGCCGGCGTGACAACGGGTTGGAACTGGTTGAGAGCCTCGAGGCGAATGCGAACCTCGCGACCGCATGGCCACAGCATCATCATGCCCGCATTCGCTATGGCAAGGAGACGGTCATCCTGCTCATCGATGAGCTCGAGCGACGGCGACTCAAGGCACGGCTGCTGGCAATCCATGAGAAGATCAAGTGCGGTTATGACTGCTTCGTGGCCGAGCGGAACATGCTGAGTGACGAGGAGAAGCAAGTGCGCGAGGAGCTCACTGCGCTCGGAACGGAGGTCTCGATCCATGGACGCGACTAAGTCGATCTTCGACCTTGAGGACGACATCAAGATGGAGCTCGGGTACATCGGCGAGTATGTCGAGTACAACATGGCAGCAAAGCGTCGGCAGGACGAGCTGGAGCAGCGGTGGCTGGACCGCGCACCCTGGGAGCAAAAGGGACAGTACCCGAGGGACTACGATACCCAGCGTTACTAGCCATGGCCACTTTTACATGTACGAACGACCAACACAGGAATAGAATAGACAAGGAGGACCCCATGACAACGAAGCAACTAGTGGACCGGTTCAATGAGCTCTCCGCCAAGAAGATCAAGGCATGGAAGGGCAAGACAAGCGACTTGGCCGTCAAGGTCGCAGCACTCGAGCTCACAGCGAGCCCAGCAGGGCAGGCAGTCGACGCGTTGCTGGCGACCAGTGATGCAACAAAGGCCAAGGAACTCGTCAAGAAGATCCCCAAGCGCAAAGTGGTGAAGATTAAGCCGAAGGGCGGCAAGAAGCTCGGCATCGGTGCCGCGGCCTACGCGCTGCTCGGCGAGATCAAGCACCACGAGAACGACAAGGGCGAGAAGCTCAAGGTCGCCGCGGCAGGCTCCCACCCCGTCGGCTTCTCGTACTCGAACATCCTGAAGAGGATGCAAGCCAAGTTCCCCACGTCCGCCGTCGACCAGAAGCACCTGCGGTGGTACGCCAACAAGATGCGGGAGCTGGACATCTTCGTCCCGGTCTACCGCGAGAAGTCCGACTGGGACCAGGAGGACCTCCATGGCTAGGATGAACTACTCGAGGGGAGGCGGCTTTAGTGCGCAACAGATGCCCCAAGCCATGGTGTCTCAAATCATCTGCGCCGATCGGGCGCAGATCCTGGCCGAGGCGAGGCAGGGCAAGTGTGCGGACTGCAGGACTAAGTTCGACACCAAGCACGGCCGCTACACGCTCTGCCCCAAGTGCAGGCCAGTACGGTAAGGAGGGAACATGATAGAGCACCTGCTAGTAGGTCGCTGGCCCGAGGGCGGCGAGGTAATGGAGGGGACAGGCAAGAGCAAGTTCCCGCAGATCCAGAAGTTCGTGGGCGGCTACGTGGAGATGCTGGTTATCAAGGTTGACGGCAAGCGTGCCCAACTCTGCATCAATGAGGAGGGCCTGCTGAGGAGGCTCCCTCCCAACCCGCGGGCATCCGCAATAGCCGGCAAGCTGATTGTCGGTAATGCGGTACTGCTAACCGGAAAGGACTTGCTGCGATGAGGTTATTCCTCGACATGGATGGGGTGCTGGCGGACTTCGACCAGCACCACGAGGATATGCTCGGCTGGCGCTCGTCGAGGTACGACACGGCAGCTGGCGGTCGGGACCTCGACTGGGACAGGATCCGGGAGGTCCAGGGATTCTTCCTGAACATCCCGCCGATGAAGGACATGAATGTGCTGTGGGGTTTCGCTGAGCCGCGGGGCCCCATCGTACTGACGGGTATCCCAGGGGACAGCGTGCCCGAGGCTGCTGACAACAAGAGGCTGTGGGTCGCCAAGCACCTGGGGCCTAGCGTGCCAGTCATCTGCTGCAAGGCCAGTGAGAAGTACAGGCACTGCTTGCCGGGCGATGTCCTGGTCGACGACTGGGACAAGTACAGGGAACGGTGGCGGAATGCCGGCGGGACGTTCATCACGCATACCAGTGCAGTTGAGAGTGTCAGACAACTCGAGAAGATAATGAGGAGGATACAGTGAAGAGACCATTGAAGATCGTGTCGGTGTCGGCGACGATCGCGACAGCGGATGGGATGACTATCAAGCACACGGCGGCTGTCGATGAGCTCGGCCAGGCCTGGGAGTTGAAGGGCGCAGAGCGGGGCGGCGGACAGAAGTGGAGCAAGCTGCCGGTATTGCCCGAGACAGTGGAAGACGATGCAGGAGGCCTTGTATGAAGAAATTTCTTAAGAGTCTCGCCATTGCTCTTGTCAGCGCAGTCCTGGGGTTTGTCATCCTAGTCCTGCTGATGGTCGCAACGGCCCAGGTCATGGTGTGGATCCAGGCGGTGATACCTTGAGCCCATTAGAGAAGCAGATGTTCAAGGCCCTTGAAGGCTTGCTTGGGATGTCCGGACTGCCAGGCACCACGAACTGCCCCGACAAAGACTGCCTGGTCTGTCCGCGGCAGCGGAAGGCCGTGGCTGATGCGAACGAGGTAGTGATTGCCTACAAACTCGCCCTGCTCGAGAAGACCAGGGCCCACATGGAAAGGACGAAACAGAAATGAAAATCGCGTACGTCAAGCGCCGGTTCCACCCGCCGTCGCTGGCAATCATAGCAGCCGCGAATGGGATCATCGAGTCGTACCAGAAGCAGGGCTATACGATGACGCTCAGGCAGATCTACTACCGCTTCATAGCGGCTGATCTGTTCCCACGGTCATGGGTGGATGACGAATACAACAAGAAGTTCGGCCATGCGCCGGGCACCAAGAACACGATGAAGAACTACAAGCGCCTCGGCGAGCTGCTGAACGATGCACGACTCGCTGGCCTGGTTGACTGGGACGCCATGGAGGACCGCACTAGGAACCTGATGGGCGCTTCGCACTTCGCCGACCCGCAGCACGCAGTGGAGGCTGCTGCACGGCAGTACCTGACCGACAAGTGGGAGGGCCAGCCCAGGCGCGTCGAGGTGTGGATAGAGAAGGATGCACTGCTTGGCGTGTTCGAGCGTGCCTGCCTCAATCGTGACATCGATGTCCCATACTTCAGCTGCCGTGGCTACAACTCTCAGTCTGAGATGTGGGGAGCGGCGCAGCGGATCCTGTGGTACAAGGAGAGGTATGGACAGGATACAACGATCCTGCAGTTTAGCGACCACGACCCATCGGGCATTGACATGGAGCGGGACATCCGAGAGCGGCTTGAGATGTTCCTCTGTCCAGTGACTGTCCGGCGCATGGCGCTGACGATCGCGCAGGTGAGGAAGTTCAATCCACCCCCGAATCCCGCTCGCGAGACCGATGCGCGGTATGCCGACTACAAGCGGAAGTTCGGGGATGACTCCTGGGAGCTCGATGCGCTCGACCCAGTCACACTCGACAAGCTGATCCGCGATGCAGTGCTCAAGGACTACCGGGACCATGGAGCCTGGGCCAAGGCGCTGAAGGCCGAGGCGCGAGACAAGACCCTGCTCGCGAAGGTCGCGAAACGATGGGATAAGGTGAAGCGCGCAGTACGGTAGCATGTAGATGTTGTTCATCTGATCCTCCTTGACTAGGGGCCCGCCGATGGGGCCCCTTCTTTTCTACTAGATCCCTAGTACTAACCCCGAAAACAAAATCGCCATGGCTACATTTTCTTGTGTACATCCTCCCAGTGCCGCAGTACAATATCCCTAGTTGAGCGCTGGGAGGACAAGAAGATGAAGATGTTAGTATTTCGAAACGCAGTTCAAGTCGCCCTGTTTACCGAGTTGGATGGCCAGTTAAGTGATGGAATGTGGGAGAACACCCGGCCATACGACCATTACAAGCCCTGGTGTGAAGCCGAGACGACCACCACCGACCAGTATGCCCTGAAGAACGACGGCAGCAAAGTCCTCGGACGGAACTTCTGGGCCCCGAAGGACAACTACAACTTCAACTCTTCATTCCTGCTCGAATGCGTCGGCGACCGTATGCTGAAACTTTGCCGCGATGTTGCCGGCCAGAACTTCACCATGGCAATGATGCGCACAGAACTTAAGGACATGATGAAGATAGTGAGGATGTCATGGTAGGCCGGTACTCTACCTGCTTCAACAGCAGTATCCGAGTGGTCGCCGCGCCGACCGACCCTAAGTGGCGTGAACAGCTTGAGGACGCGAAGGAACTGGACCAGAAGAATCGGGATTTCTACGGCTTCCGCGGGGATCGTGATGGCGAACTCTGCCGAGTACAGTGCAAGCAGCAGGCCGCTGGCCTCGAGATGGCCGAACTGGTGAAGACCTTCTACGGCTTCCGTGCCCGCACGGTCTTCATGGGCGGCGAGCCATTCGGACCGAGGTTCGACACTTATGAGGAACTCGAGAGGTGGCTGGTGGACGTGTGGCACGCAGAGGCACCGAGCCGACGCGAGGTTATCGACCGCGGAATGGGAGGGCGGTGACATGCGGGAGAAGTGGATCCGGTTCAACCCGAACACCGGCAAGCTGCAGATTCAGTACATTGAGGACAGTGTGCTGTTCAGCGTCGACACCGACAAGAAGGAAATCGCAGAGAACCTCGGCAAGCCGACCCTACGCCGACTGCTGGCCTCGCCGAAGGACAAGAAGGGGTTTCACAAACTAGACCGAAGAGGAGGACATTGACATGAAGGACAACGCGCAGTTCAGACAGCTCTACCACGACTCCATGGTCGCCGCTATGGCCGCCGGAGGAAGTGCTCAACCGATACCGATGCACATCAGCGGCTACGCACCAGTCGCGGATGGTGTCTGCGGCTTCGCCGGCGTAGTCATGCGGCCAGCGACCAGCGCCTTTGCCAAGTGGCTCAAGGCGATGCTCATCGCACGCAGCCACTACGGTGGTGGGCTCTACATCAACATCACTGACTTCAACCAGTCCTACACAAGAAAGATGGCAGCTGCCGAGGCAATGGCAAAGCACCTGCGGGACAAGGGTGGAGTCAATGCACACGCAGAAGGGAGGCTCGACTAATGTGGCAATGGGTCAAGAAGGAAATCTGTGACTGGTGGAAAGCAATCAAGATCGTATTTTGGGAGGACTGATATGGGTATCAACAACGAACAGATGGACCCAGAGTTCGAGCGGACTGCCCGACAGGTGAGTGCAGAGTTCGAGCGGACCGTCCGACTGGCGGCCGCGGCGGAGGAGTACCGTCAGAAACAGGACGCAATCATGGGCTACCGAGGGATGTACCCCGAGAAGGCCTCAGAGTTTCCTGATGCAATATGCGAGTGTGGTGAACCCTACAGTATGCACTCGCCTGGTCGCGATCCGAATGTGATGGCCTGCCGAGGGGAGGAGGAGTGCGGGTGCACCGGTTTTGAGTCGAAGGCTGATAAGTTGGTGACATGGGGCGACCTGCTCGACTATGCCAAGAAGCTTGCTAGGTTCCATTGGCACATGCTAAGGAGCAATTTTTAGATAGGAGGTGCCTATGAGAGGCCTGTAGAACACTGCCCGGACCGTCCAGGTTGCCCATTACGGCGTCCCGACGGCCCGGGCAGTGTCATTTATACCTGGCCGGCCCAGAATGCACCATCGACGCATATGTGCGAGTGTGACTTGCCCATGGGGTCAATCGAGGTGTGGGCGTTCATCCACGAGCCGATGGGGCCAGTGTACTCAAGGTTCAGGAAGGTGCAGGTGCCATTCCGCCGGTGCCCTCCCTCGATGCCAGGAGCGTGACCATGACCACTGACCACCTTCGACCCTATCTTCGCCAAGTTCCTGATTGAGCCCCTCGCCCCATTCGCTCCCTTGTCACCGTGCAGCGCCATCTGGAAGCCCGCGATCATCAGCGAGTCGAGGGGCGTCAGACAGTGCAAGTTCTTCTGTCTGCGCTTCTTCACCCAGTAGTGGAACGGGTCGGGTGTGAAGGCCCCGTGCTTCGTCATCACTGACCGCTCGGCCATATACGTCGCAGTCCTCAGGTAGAACAGGGCATTGGTCGGATCCTTCTTCCAGTCGGTGTTCTCCACCCACCGTCGGAACATATCATCATGGTTCGACGAAGTGATGAAGGTCTCCCTGCCCTTCACCTTTTCGATGACGAAGTCTATGGTCTCCCGAACTTCCTTCTCCATGTCGTCCATGCCCGACTTCCGCTTCGCTATTGCGATGAAGGGGCGATCCTTGTGGTGTGGTGTTCCTGCGTAGCAGTCGAACGTATCGTGGAGGATAATCTTCTTCGGCTTTAGCCTGTCGACCAGACCGCCGTCGCCGAAGGTTGCCCTTATCACTGCGGGGTCGGAGAACGGAGGATGGAGGTCGCCGACACTCAGTCCGGGGTAGTCGCCGGCCGGCTTGACTGTGCCGTCGGGCAGGTAAGCCTTTTCGAAGAAGCAGAATGCTCCATCCTTGCGGGCTGTGATCTCGTCGATGTGGAAGATCTTGCCGTTGACGAGCTTGACTACCAGGGCGCCGATGATGTGGTGGAATTCCCCCTTCTTGCCGGCCTTGGTGTCCGTATAGTTCTCTATGGTACAGGACCCTGTGGTCCACATCACCTTCGCGATGCTGTGGTTTGGTGTCGGCACGACGATGAGTTCGCGCTTCGGATGCCCGAGTATGGAGGACTCGCCATGCGACAACCCCTCGAGGTCACTCAGTGGATACTGCGCAGTCGGCTGGACGTGCACATCGGCGAGCAGCATAAGGTTGTCATTGAGTCTCGTCCGCTTATTGATGAGGAACGGGACGAGCTCCGGAGCCCACCATTGCGCGTTCTGCTGGCTCTCCTCCCACCGCGATGTCGGGTTCTTGTACCGACCAGGAGTGACCATGAGAGTTGCGAAGAGGTCGTCCCTCAGTCGCTTGAGGCCAGTCAGGAACCCACGGTGCACAGGTGTGGCATTCTGCGCCCAGGTAACGATGATGGTATCCGTCCACTCGAGGGTCGCACCAAACTCGAGCTTAGCCTCGACCTTCTTGCCGTCACCCCGATAGGGTGCTGTCGGGTCTGTCGTCTCGTAGCACTTCGAGTCCACTGTCTTGCACACCCATCGGTCCTTGCCTCTTGCAGTCTTACCGTTGCGAACCATGGGGGCATTGTTGTTAGCGCATCTGGGATTCGGGCATGGGTATGTCTTCTTCATTCTCATATTCTGTCGTTCATGTTCCGCGAACGGGACCAGCTACTGAACGGGTTGGCCTTTTGCTTGGAGATCCTCACGCATCTCTGGGGTTATCTTGATGGACCAGACGGGCTCAGGTTCAGAGAGCTTCGCATACTTCTTCAGCTTGGGCAGCATGTAGTCTGTAAGCCACTCCTTGGTCCCAGAGATGCCCACTTTCTGGCCACGGGCGTCTACCAAGTCGAAGGTGACATGGCCCGGTGTATTGTCCTTAGTAATCTTCCAGGTTGATGGATCATCATGCTCTGCAAACATTTTATGGTAGCTCTTCAATGTTGGGCTATCATTCACTGGGTGCAGGGGCACCTTCTCGGCCTTCACCCCATACTTCTTCAGGTACTTATCCATGAAGTTGGGCAGGATCTTGTCGTAGAAGCCCTTCATTCCCTCGCCGCCGATGTCGAGACCAAGTCCGGAGATAACCCCTCGATTCTTAGGGCCCCCTTCGACTGGAATAGCATTCATGTCGCTTTTATATGACGACCCTCTACCAGCTCCCTCACCTGTGATGATCTTCTCTGCGAGTTCCTTCCCGACCATATCAGCGAGCTCTGATTCAGATAGCCCGTCCTTCCCGACGACCTTGGCTCCATTCTTACGAGCTAAGATGCCATATGTTCCATCAGGATTCTTATCCCACTGCAAGGCATCGATATGCTTGCTCAGGTTATACCTGTCCGCTTGCTGCTTGCCAGTGGTCCAGCTTAGCGATTCATAGTCATTGTCCACGGCCTCCTGCAGCATGCGCTTCATGCCGAGCTCGTGCCAATCCTTCTTGAAGGGCGCATCAGGAACACCAGCTGGTTTGAACTTGTTCATGAGAAAGCTTATAGACCCTGGATCCTCATCCTCCCAGGTCTTAAGCTGCTCGAGAGCTTCTGGCTTGGTCAATTCTGAACCTTCACCGAACTCAGCAATACGATCCTCATCGGTCCAGACCCCATTCGGGTCATTCTTTTGCAAGAGGTCTCTCAGCTGCTCTAGAGATAGGTCCTCAAATGCAGGCTGCTTGGTTGCATAACCTTTCTTCCTGCCGGCTTGATGCCAGTCTGACTGGAGCTCCTCGATGAACAGTGACTTGCCACCAACGATTTCACGGTCCTTCACCCTGGCATGGAACAGACGGTTGAGGTCTAAAGTACTGTCGCCATAGTTATGGCCTGTTGGGACTTCGTAGTCACCACCAAGTGGGCCGCCGGCTTCATGGCGTTTCCAGTTATCGTACTCGCGCAATGCGTCGCCGGTCTTCCTTGCAGCCGCCTTGTACACGATCTTGCCACTAGGGTCTTTGATGACTTGCGAGGTCCCAGTATCTGAGATTGTAAACCCCTCAGGCAGCAGGATATTTGCTGGTTGCCGGCCCTGTGTAGGCAGGTTTGCTGTGTATTCGCGATAGTTCGTACCACCAGACAAAGTGTACTTTTCGAACCTTGGTGACAGACCTAGTGCACTATCCATCTGGTCCATAAGGTTCCTGGTGTAGTCGTCATACTGTGCAGCCAGTTGGCCTTGCTCGGCAGGTGACATGGTGTCCCAGTCATGGTCATCGATATTCATTGCCTCGTGGCGCCAGTCCTCGAACTCAAGAGGTGCCTCGATTTCCTCAGCAGACAGGTTAGAGAACTTCTTTCCCTTCGTGCCTCCGATCCAGTTATCTGTGATCTTCGGCATAGTCTCCTCGACCTTCGCAAGCACATCGGCTTTGGAGACCTTCTTGGTCCCCAGGGCCTCGAGCCATGACTTGAGGCCTGTAGTCTCTGCTTCCTTGCCGGCGTTCTTGGCGATGTTGAGGAACTGCGCGGCCGGTCCGGCGTTCGGCCCCTTCTCCTCGATGGTATCACCGAGCTTCGTGAAGAAGTTTCCGAAGTCCTTGAGGCGGATCGACCCACGCTCTAGTTCACCCTTCGCCCTGGCCTTCTCGTAGAAGTCACTATGCTTTGCGATCCACTTGTCAAATGCCTGCAGGGATGTTTTGCCTGTGTCCTTCTTAAACTGCTGGAATATGTTCTGGCTCTCACCGGCCGCAGTGCTTGCTGCGGTGTTCGGATAGATCCTGTGGATGTCAGCGATAAGTTCCTTTGGTGTGCCCATCTCACCATGGGCACCAATCTCCCAACTCGCCATCTCGATCTTAGGGTTATTGGCGATCATCTTCTCGAGGGCATTCATGGCCTGCTTGGTCGGCTCATGGAACATCTGCACACCGATGGCCTTAGGATCCCACTTGTTTATGCGGATGAGCTTGTTACTCTTGAGGGAGTTCATCATCGCCTCGTCATCATTGCGGAACTCCGCCATCTTAGATTTGATTTGGCCGATTTCATTCAGTGCGCCGAAGTGGTCCTGCCCCACATCGACTGCATTGCCATTGTTGTCGACGAACAGGCTCATGCGCCGGCTACCGAGTGGCTTCTCGAGGTCTAATGGTTTTGCATCTGCTTTCTCGATGAGCTCCTTCGTCACCGGGTCAGGGTTCTTGAATCGGATGGAGCCGCGCTCGAGTTCTCCGGATGCCTTGGCTCGCTGGTAGAACCCGCCCAGCGAGCCATCAGCTTTTGGGAATGCCTTGTTGACTGCCTTGTAGAACTCCTTGGGTGTGCCGGATCCGTGCACTCCACCTGGCAGGTCAAATGACACTGGTGAGTCGGGGTTCTGCGTGAACAACTTGTCGAGCGTCTTGAATGCCTTGTCGGATGGCCTTGCGCCAATCTGTATTCCGATCTCGCCTTCCTTCACGCCATACTTGCCCATAGATGGCTTGGTCGCATTGACGCGGATCATATCGTGGTCTGCCAGAGCCTTCTGCATGATTGCATCTGGATTTGCATTTGCACCGTACAGCTTCTCCACAAACTTCGGGTCGACTCCTGTCATCGCGCGTGGATGATCGGAATGCAAGGACAGCATGCGGCCATCTCCACCGATGAACAACTTGACCTTACCGGTCTGTTCCTTGATGTCCTCAAGTGCCGCGGGCTCAACGAAGTTGCCAGACTTGTTCTTTGCGATCTTGTCGAGCATTGCCGTCTTGGACTCGCCCTTAGCGAAGTCCTTCAGCTTTGCCGGGAGGGGCATCTTGTCTATGATGCGGTCCTCTATCGCCCGGTTCTGGCCCTCGTAGAAGGCGGAGTCCTGCTCCTCCCTGGGCAGCTTGGAGAAGGCCCCCTCTGGGGCACGGCGCTCTGGGCCACCGTAGTTCGTACGCTCGGCGGCTACCTCCTCGTCAGTGAATTTCGGGGCGTACGCAGTGTCGGTCTTGCGAAGGCTGGGGATCTTCGGCTGGTCGAGCGGGGTGATCCCGTATAGACTCACCGCCCCACGCTGGTCTCTCGCCTTGTTCTTGAACCAGTCCTTTAGGTTGAACTTGCCGGCGGGCATCGGCTCACCGCCTTCCGACGTGAAGACCCTCTTCATGCGGCCAGTCTTCGGATCGCGCACAACGTCAGACTTTGCAGTGACGTTCAGGTCCTTCAGGCTGATGTCCCCTGGTCCGAGCTGGATCGCAGGCTTCGGTCCAGGTGGAAGTGCACGTGCTGGGTTGGTCCGTGCTACATTCTGTTTGAACTCAGCCTGGAAGTCCTTCAGGTTCGAAGCCTCCATGCTGGATGGCAACTGTATCGTGCGCCCAGAACTGGGAATCACAGTTCCACTTGTGCTAGTTGCAGCCGGCAATGCACGAACTGGTGCGGCCGGTCGGTATGGCGTGAATGGTGCAGAGAGCGGCTTCGGTGCTCCGATACCATCATCCATCAATGCCCTACGCAGCATGTTCGCTGAAGAGCCCCTCTCCTTGAGGAACTTCGACATCTTCTTTATAGCCCAGGCCTTCGCAAGATTGCTGGTCGCGAGTCCTGCACCGACTGCTGCGAGTTCAGGGTTTCCGGTCGCTAGGCCTCCACCGATCTTCACGGCTGCAGTGCCCAGTTCCTTGGCCATGGCCAACTTTCCGGCCTGCTCTTGTAGACTGTTCGGCTGCTGCCGCTCAAAGACATTTTTCCGTCGATACAGTTCTTCCTCGAAGTTGAGGAGTTGGCCATAGCGTCGGCTGGCCTCTGCCGCCGGACCACTCTGTCCCTGTATGTCTACATGGTCATAGATCAGCTTGCGCAGTGCGGTTGCCTCGGCGACGAGTCCGGCAGTCTCTGGATTCTTAGCTGCAGCATTCCGCTTCGCAGTCGGATACTTGTCATAGTAAGCGTCCAGTTCTGCATTCGTTGTATGCAGCATGTCCTCAAGATCGGACAGACTATGGGCCTGACGATATGCTGCAGCTTCTTCTGCTAGTGCAGCAGCAGCTTCTGGATTCTTAATCCACAGCTTGGTGGGGATTGACCCAACTATTGCATTAGCAACCGGCGATGCATCAACTGCATCACCGAGCGCAGGATCCACAAACTGTGAGCGCTGCTCCCACAACTTCTTCTTAGCATTCTTCGTGACATCGATGACATCCTGGAATAGCAGGTTGGGGTCCTCACTCAGTGGCCGGCCAAGATCTGCGATGGACGCCTTAACTTCGGGCAGTACAGTCTCGAGGTTCACCTTGAACTGCGTGTTGGTGGCCTTCGGCTTTATAGCACGCATGGTCGCTTCGATTGGTGCAGGAGGTACACCAAGTACCGCCTCTGCTGCCCTGGTAGCCACGCTTCGTCCCAACTTCAATGGGACGCTCGCAGCTTTCTTCAATGCGCCGGCTGCCATCGCCTCACCCTCTGGGGTAGAGACTGCAAGGCCGCCGATCATGCCGATGGCATTGCCGACACCTGCAGAGGCCTTTTCCACATCGCCAGTATCGAGTCCCTCGCGGATCTTAGATCCGATCTCTGCAGCTTGCGGGCCGATCAGCGGTATGGCTCCGGCCACGCGATGCACAAACTCGCCGGCTCGATTGCCCTGCTGCTTGTACTCTTCCGCCTGACGGAACTGCTCTTCCTGTGGAGCAAGGAGCGTCCTGCGGGCTTCTATTGTGGCCTTACGCCGCTCTGCGTTTATTGCTGCGGCCTCAGCGGGAGTAGAACCAAGACCGAGCGACTTGTCCAAGCCGGACGCAGGGACGCGCTCAGGGATGATACCCGATGCGTTCACCAGGTTCTTCCCGAAGTTCCAGATGCCTGACACTACACTGGTCAATGGTTGTGCTGGGTCAATGCCTAGGCCTTCTGCAATGTTCAACGGAAGGTCGCGAGCCTGATCTTTTGCTACCTGGAAGCCACTGCGGTCCGTCTGTCGTTGTGCATAAACATCCTGACCTGGCATGGTAACAGGTGGTGCAGGGGCCTTCAGGAAGCCCAGGTCGATCTTAGGCGTGTCTTCGATGAATCCGAGGTCGATCTTCTGAGCCATTCTACTCCGTGTATCCTGCGCCCTTCAGGGCCGCTTTAACTGCCTGCCGGTTAGCAGGTGTGTCCGAGAGCTTGTTGTGGGAGAGTCCTTTGACTACCAAGTCCTCTGTGATCTTCTTGCCGGCCGGCGCTGCTTGCACATCCGGCTTTGGTGGTGCAGTCGGGGCCTCGGTCTTCGTTACTGGATCCAAGGCGTCCACATCCGCACCCAGATCCTTCAGAATCTTCCGGGCCTTTGCATCCAGGAAACTGAAGTCCCTTGGCTTTCCCATTCCCTTCGTGTACTGACTGTTCAGCGCCTCGAGCCTTGAGCCCATGAGGTCGATCGCACTGTCGATGGCTTCCTGCAGCTGTTCCGGCGAGCCGGCTGTATCGATGCTCTCCTTCCACGACTTGATGTCTGCCTCAGCGCCACCAGTTCCGCGAAATACCTTGGTTAGTTCGTTCGCCACTGCGTTCCTTGCCACCTCGAAGGCCACGACACGCTTGTCACCTGTCTCGCTCGCCAACCAGTTCGCCACTGAGTTGTACTTCTTGATGCTCGAGTTGTCCAGTGCCTGCCCGGCCTTGTGCAGTTTATCAAGATGGCCGACAACCGTATTCAGGGACTTAACGTTGTCTGCCGCCTTGCCAGACGTGAAGTCCTGACGAAGCTTCAGCCTCACGTTGTACTGCGAGGCATCGAAGTCCGGATCGAACTCCCCGGCCTTCTCCAGAACCTGCTGCCAGTATGGTGTCTTCAGGGCCATGCCTGATGGAAGCTGAATCTTATAGTCTACCAGTTGTCGCACGACGGACGTTACCCCTGGACTCAGTCCAGAAAGTGCGGACTCATTGCGCTGCCCGAGGGTCGCCGCAGGTATCACCTTACCTGGCGTTCCTCCGCCGCCCAGGGCTGCTGCATTCGCAGCCATGATCTTCCCGACTTCCACCGATATGCCATACTTCTTCAACTCATCGAGGGCCTTCTGAGCAAGCTTTGCTTCCGGTCCTCCCCTGGCGATAATCATTGCAAGCTCGGTCGGACTATCCACCTTCGCGAGCGTGGCACGAGTCTCCGGGCTGATACCCTGGGAGAGGGCCTGCATCCTAGCCTGCTCTGAGAACTCTGCAGGGTATTTCTTCTTGCGCTCTTCGTCGAGCTGGGCCAATGCGTTGTCCCATCCTGCTTGGTCAGTCGCTGCGCCGAGGATCTGTGCTTCGTTCTCTATGTTCTTCTTCAGCAGGTCTGCCTTCGAGGTCGCAACAGTCCTCTGCTCTGTTATCTTCGCCTGTGCCGCAGAGATCTGATCCTTGGCACTCATCGTCTCATCTACTAGTTGCTTCAAGAGCGCATCCGTAGAGGCTGGGTCATACTGCTGGGGTATTGCGCTCATGTGCTGTGGGTCGATCAGTTGTTCTGCCTGTGCCTGCTGCAAGGCCTGGGAGTAAAGGCCCGGCCTGTTTGCAGGGTCCCCATTCAGCACGCTCTGAGCCAAAGCTGCGAAGCGCTCGGACTTCTTAAGATGTAGGGTCATCTCCTTCTCTACCTGGTCGAGTGCAGCTTTGTGAACTGTCTGCTTGTGCACCTGATGCGCCTGTGCGATCTCCGGGTGACCAGCCTGTATCAGGTCGTTCATCACAGCATCATCATCAATCGCGATCCCCTTCTCAGGATCGTATGACGTGTGGCTGCGCACAATGTCCTCGTATGCCTTCTCGTCAACGACCTGCTTCTGTTCCTTCTGTGCAGTCCTCTGCTTCTGCTGGATGTCCAGGTCGTTAACCTGTGACTGCTGCGCATTCAGCTTCCGCACATCCCGCATGTTCCTTAGGGCCATCTGCTGGCCCCGGATCTCATTCAGGTTGGGGATAACTGGGGGCTTTACCCCCAAGGCGATGTTAGGATCGATGGGCATCGTGTCTCCTGTTCTTAAGCTTCGGCTTCCTTGTCCTTGGGGTTGTACAGTTGGTAGAACCCACTCAGTGTGTTGTTGAACGCGTTAGCCTGCCCGATGTACCCGCTGGCATTCGCGTTGCCTGCTTGCGTGGCGTATTCGCCCTGCGCAGCCGCGGCACTCCGGTTGATGTCATTGACTGCGCTCATCGACCCCTGCATTGTGTTACCTGCGCCGACTGTGAACTGCTGGGATGCCTGGTTCTGTCCAGTCGCTGCATTCTGTCCGAACTGCGCAAGGCTCATTAAGGGGTTTATCTTCCGCGCTTGGTTATCGTTGAAGATGCCATACGCCTGCTGATACTGCTGCTGGGCCCGACCGTACGCATTGCCGAACTCCTCAGACGTGTAGTCCTGGTTGAACTTCGACAGGGCCTGAGTAGTTGAGCTGCCCAGGTTGTCCCCACGTGCAGAGGCCTGGTTCATGATTGCTTTGTTGCCGGCTGCTAGCCGTCGCTCGAAGGCCGGATCCATCTGCACGGAGTTGGGGTCGAACTTCTGATCCCATGTAGGATTGAGTGTGCCTTCCTGGATACCTTTGCCGAGTGTATTGAGTGCAATTGTACCCTGCTCCTGGTAGGGCTGCAGGTTCTTCTGCTGCTGGGCATACTGTTCGCGCTGCAAGGCAAGCTGGTTGGCTGCGGACTCGCGCTGCTGGGCTGTAGCTTCACTCGCTGCCTTAGCCTGCAGGGCAGACGCATTGTTCGCTGCTTCGGCCTGCGTCTTGGCCGCCTTTCCCGAGGCCCTGGCCGAGATGATGCCTCCTACGATAGATCCTGCTGCGAGCGCTATTACTGGCATTTCGGTCCCGTCTCCTCTGGCCTCGATAGGCCTAATAGAATGCTATCCCACAGTACACCCTTTTTCATATAGCTTTTTGGATTTAATCCGTATTGCACCATACCGCAGCGCTTGGCAAAGGCAAGAGCTACCCGGTTGTATGCTGGGACCAGGGTCACCAATCGGTGGAACTTTGTAGCGTCCCACACCCACTTCTCCATCAGCTTGCCTGCCTTCACTGCCTTCGAGCCATACGCGCGAGGCAGCAGGCAAGTGTGAACTTCCGCCATGGCCATATTCTGGGTTACCAGCACGAACAACCCGAGCTCAGAGCCATCATCGTCATAGATCATCACATACCGCATCGCCGGTGTGTC
>Ga0193709_1000051_pt1 | contig 53722 bp, 81 predicted proteins | sample H3c2metaG_FD_160571 | JGI IMG/M metagenome (GOLD analysis project Ga0193709, IMG submission 160571) | Soil microbial communities from a riparian zone of the East river system, Colorado, United States - H3c2 | ecosystem: Environmental > Terrestrial > Soil > Riparian zone | place: USA: East River...
TAGCACCTCACCATTCGTGCCCGAGTTGACCATGTTTTGCAAGATCCACAATTACTCCGTGTCACCGCGTTGACCAGCGGTTTTGGGCCACTTCGGCTGAGCGCCGTCCGATTGGAGTCGATCATGACCAAGCACAAGCCCCCGCCCCGCTTCGGCGACCGCGCCCTCGACCTGTGGAACGGCATCGCCAATAGTGGTCACTACGAGTTGCGAATTGACGAGCTGCTGATCCTCGAAGATGCCTGCCGCGAGATTGACTTGATCGAGCGCATGGAAGAGGAGCAGTCCGCCGGCAAGCTGACCGCTCTCGGATCCCAAGGTCAACCGGTGGCGGCGCCACTCATCGCCGAGCTCCGTCAGCACCGCGCGATGGTCGCCGCGCTGATGCGTCAGTTGAAGTTGCCCGACTCTGGCGACGGCCGAGCTCAGCAGTCCACCACCGAGAAGGCTCGCATGGCCGCCAACACCCGGTGGGGTAACACCGCCTGATGGCTACTCTCGTCCGGGCCTCGAAGGTCGACGAGAAGGCGGAGCTGGAACGGATCGAGAACTGGTATCGGCGTGAGTTGCACCGCCCGGTCGAGTTGCCGACCTACCGCTTCGAGCCGGTGCGCATCGGGCCGACCTGGCAGACCGAGAAGGTCAACGGCGTCAATCGCTGGATCCTGCCGGAACGATCTCTCGGCTGGGAGGCACTGACGTTCTGTGGCCGGTGGCTACAGGTGACTCGTCAGGTGCCGTGGCAGTTCACGCTCGAGCAGGCGCGCTGGGTGTTGTGGTGGTACTCGCTCGAGAAGGACGGCTCCTGGACCTACCGCGACGCGGTGTTTCAACGGCTGAAGGGTCACGGCAAGGACCCCATCGGCGCGTGCCTGTCCATGAACGAAATGATCGGCAACTGTCGCCTCGACGACTGGCGTGGTGACCGACCGATCGGGCGCCCGTTCGAAGAGGCGTGGATCCAGACCGCCGCCGTCTCGCTCGAGCAGACCAAGAACACGATGCGGCTGCTACCCGGCATGGTTACGCCGGAGTGCAAGGCCCACTTCGGCGTCGCGGTACAGAAGGAGCAGGTCCACGCGCTCGGAGACACCCGCTTCATGCAAGCGGTCACCAGCTCGCCGACCACGCTAGAAGGCGCTCGCGCATCGTTCGTCCTGATGAATGAGACGCACCATTGGCTGGCGAACAACTCCGGGCACGACATGGCCGACGTGATCGAGCGGAACGCCACAAAGTCCCCCGGCGGCGCCGCGCGCACGGTACGAATCACCAACGCGTTCGAGGCGGGCCTCGATTCTGTTGCTGAACGTGATCGAGATGCCTACGAAGCGTCACTGGATAAGGATTCTCGCTCCGGTGGTTCGATCGGGCTGCTCTATGACTCGCTCGAGGCTGGCCCCGACGCTCCGCTGACCGCCGAAGATGCTCCAGAGATCATCAACACAGTCCGGGGCGACTCGACGTGGCTCGACATCAAGTCAATCGTCTCCTCGATCATGGACTCCCGGAACCCGGCCAGCCGGAGCCGTCGCTTTTGGTACAACCAGATCGACTCGGCGGCCGACTCCTGGATGACTCGCAACTCTTGGGACTTGATCTCGGCACCGAACAAGATGGTGCAGCCACGCGAGCAAGTCGCGGCGTTCTTCGACGGCTCCAAGAACGACGACACCACCGCGCTGGTCGGGTGTCGGATTTCCGACGGCCATGTCTTCAAGATCGGCAGTTGGTCCCGGCCGCCCGGCGGAAAAGCGCCCGACGGCAGCCCTTGGATCGTCAAGCGAGATGAGGTCGACGGTGCCGTGCGCTCGATGTTCGAGGACTACGACGTCGTCGCTTTCTACGCGGACCCCTCGGACGTGCGGGACTCCGAAGGCGAACGGTTCTGGGAGCCGATGCTCGATGGCTGGCACCGCGACTTCGGCCCCCACTTGAAGCACTGGGCGATCAAGTCGGGCGACCGGACCCATTCCATCGCGTGGGACATGCGCTCCCGAGAGAGGACGTCGCTGTTCACCGACGCCGCGCAGCGGTTCGTCACCGAAGTGCAGGACAAGGCGTTCACCCATGACGGCAGTCGCTCGATGCGCCAGCACGTGCTCAACGCGAAGCGCCGACCCAATGAGTTCGGCATCTCGCTCGGCAAGGAACACCGCGAGTCGCTGCGAAAGGTCGACCTCGCGGTGTGTGCCGTTGGCGCGCGGATGGTTCGCCGGATGTACCTAAACCGCTCCACCGATACTAAGAAGCCCCGCTCGGGAAAGGTCTGGTGAGACTCCCCATGCAGTCAGTCTTCGAGTTCGGAGGGTCGGTGATCAACGCGGCCGTCTTCGTTTACCTGACCAGCGAGCTAGCTACCTTCTACCGGACGCTAGAGAGTTACCTGTGAAGCGCTGGTTACTCGCCCCGATGGTCGTCGTGGCGATGCTGGCACTGACCGCCCCCGCGTTGGCCAGTTCTTGGCATCACCGAAACCACGAGGACAGGTCGTATTCCGCCTGGTACGAAGATCGCGGGGGCGATGACGAAGACTCTGACGAGGTCTGGGACGACGAGGATTCCAACTCTGAAGAGGACGATTCAGACTCGGGTGATACACCGACGGCAGACCCAGTTGTGGGTCCGGTCGTCGTCACGGGTGCGGAGAAGAGCATCCAGGCTGAGCTGACCGGTTACTCCTACCAGGACAACACCCCGCCCGGTAGCGCTGATATCTGCTGCCCGCAGCTCCACCAGAAGGCCGGCGGCCAGGGTACTTACGCGGACCCGATCACGACTGCCGTGGCCTCCAGTTCGTTCCCGCCCGGCACCCGGTTCTACATCCCGCCGATCAAGCGTTACGTGATCGTGGAGGATTCCGGCGCCAGCGACGGACAGAACCACCTGGACATCTGGGTCGGCGGCCAGGGTCACTCAAAGTCCGACTCCGACGCCTGCATGGACGACTTCACCGGAAACGCCACGATCATCCAGAACCCCGCCCCCGGACACCCTGTCGTCCCCGGAGAGCTCACTGGCTCCGGCGGCTGCAACATCTGACCCGCGCACAGAAAGCGAGACGCTCCCCCATGAGCCTGCCCACCATCAACGGCCGCAAGTTGGGCCGCAAGGCATTCGACCCTTCCCGCCCGAACGTCATGATGAGCCGACTGCGTACTGCCACGCTGAGCCCACCGGTGCAGTCCGACTGGTGGTGCGCCGCGATGGACACCATGGCCCTGAACGACCAGGTCGGCGACTGCACCATGGCCGATCAGGTTCACTCGGTGACGAGCTTGCAGTTCTACGGCCAGGCCAAGACGATCGTGGTCCCGGACTCCGAGACGCTCAAGGGCTACTCAGCCGTCAGCGGCTACGACCCGAGGACCGGCAAGAACGACAACGGCGCCACCTTGCAGGATGCCTTCGACTACGCGCGCAAGACCGGCTTCGTCGTCGGCGGCGTGGCGTACAAGACCGAGGCGTTTGCCCAGCTCGATGCGATCGACTCTCGGGGTAGCGTTGACTGGGACCTGATCAAGGTCTGCATGGACGCATTCGGCGGGGCCAGCATCGGCATGGTCTTCCCCGACTTCGCCATGGACCAGTTCGACAACAACCAGGTCTGGGACTACAACCCCCGCAAGCGCTACCGCGAAGAAGGCGGCCACGACGTGCGGCTGGTCGGCTTTGGCATGGACGGAACCACGCCGTACCTCGACTGCGAGACCTGGGCGCAGAAGCACCGGATGACGATCCCGTTCGCCGAGAAGTTCATCGAAGAGTATTGGGTTCACGGTGAGCGTGACTGGCAGCGCCCCGACGGCACTGTGCCCAACGGCATCGACGCTGACTCAGCGCTCGCTCAGTTCTCCGCGCTGACCGGAGAGACCGGCAACCCGGGATGGGATTCCCCCGACGTGCCCCCGGTCGTTGTGCCCCCGGTGGATCCGCCGGTCCCGACCGATGCCGACGGTCAGCTCGCCGACGCCTACGACCGTTCTCCGATCACGGAGTTCTCGACCGCGTTCAACTTATGGCGCGCCGGCAAGGGCGTCTGACTGTGCTGGGCCTGTTCCGGTGGCTGGTCGCTGCTCATCGACGAGCGGTCATTCGCCGGAACAGTCCCGGCCGCACATTGCGCCGCGAGGTGCTCCAACGACGTAAGGACACGACGTGACGCTGGCCGACTCGGATCTGTCTTCCCTGGTCCAGGACAAGTTGATCCCCGCGCTGAACAAGGAACGGCAGCGTCTGCGCCGGATCGACTGTTGGTACCGGTGGGATCACGAGGACGTCAAGCTGCCTCGTTCCGCGACTGCTGAGCACCGCGCTTTGGTGAAGCTGTCCAAGGCGCCGTGGCTCGGTCTGGTTGTCACTTCGACCGCGCAGTGCCTGTTCGTGGACGGCTTCCGCAGCGTGCTTGACCCGGTCGGTGACCCCGAGGAAATCAACGCGCAGCTGCGTCAGAAGCCTGATTCGCCGCCGCTGCCGGTCAAGGACAAGCCGATCCTTCCTGAGGGGCCGTGGCGTATCTGGCTGGCGAATCAGATGGACAAGAAACAGGCCGCGATCCACCGCGCCGCGCTCGCCTACGGCTACACCTTCGCTACCGTGCTGCCGGGCGTCGACTTCACCGGTGAAGACATGCCGGTCATCCGTGGCGTCTCCCCGCGCAAGATGATCGCTCTCTATGAAGACCCGGCGAGTGACGATTGGCCGAAGTACGCCATGGAGCGCCTCGACTCCGACAAGGGCGAAGAGCGCTACCGGGTGTTCGATGAGAGCGACGTCTACACCGTCGTTCTCAAGACCGTGAAGCCTGACGACGGAAAGCCCAACTTCAAGATCGAGAAGCGCGAGACTCACGGCGCCAACGTCTGCCCCGTGGTGCGTTACTGCAACGAGCTCGACCTCGATGGCCGGACCCCCGGTGAAGTAGAGCCGCACATCGCGCTGGCCGCTCGGATCAACAAGACCAGCTACGACCGGCTGCTCACCCAACACTTCAACAGCTGGAAGATCCGCTGGATTGCCGGTATGGCAGAGCCGGACACTGATGAGAACGCCGCTCGGGCGAAGCTGAAGCTGCAACAGAGCGACTTCTTGATTGCCGGCGACGCGGATACGAAGTTCGGCTCGTTCCCCGAGACGGGGTTGACTGGATTCATCGACGCGCACGAGGCTGACGTAGAAGCCCTGGCCGCCGTCACCCAGACCCCGACCCATGAACTCACCGGCAAGATGGTGAACCTCTCGGCGGAAGCGCTTGCGGCGGCTCGAGCGAGTCAGAGCCAGAAGGTCGACGAGCGCAAGAGGGCCTTCGGCGGCGCCCACACTCAGGCTCTGCGCCTCGCCAGCTTCCTTGACGGCGACGACGAGCACGCCAAGGACATCACCGGCCGGGTCACCTGGCAGGACACCTCGATTCGCTCGATGGCCCAAGCTGTTGATGCACTCGGCAAGGCCGCGACGATGTTGCACGTCCCCGATCAGGCGCTCTGGTCGCGCATCCCGGGCGTGGAGAAGTCCGACGTCGCGGAGTGGGAGCGGCTGCGGAAGATGCAGGACCCGCTCGAGCAGATGACCGCGAATCTCGACCGTCAGGCTAAGGCAACGCAGCTCGCGGCCAAGGGCGTGCCGGGTGACCAGTCGAGCACCAGCAACGGCACTGCTCCGAAGCCGAAGGCGTCCGCTACCGCGAAGCCGGCGGGCTGATGGCGGGAACCGAAGATGGCAAGCGGCTGACCGAGGCACACCGCCTACAGCAAGTCGAGATCCAGTTGCTGTTCCTTCGGGAGTTCATTCCGACGTGGCGACTGATGAACTGGATCAAGATCGACGAGGTGTCTCAGGCGTGGCTCGCGGCGGTCATGCCGATCGTCGCAAAGTGGCGCCAAGAGTCCGCTGACGTCGCGGAATCGTATTACGACAGGTACCGTAAGGTAGAAGTACCACGATCATCTACTCCGGTGCCCGCTGTCGAGTTCGTTCATGCTCCAGAGCTACGGGGCCACCGTGAACCAGACGCGCCCGTTGTGGTCAACCTGGGGGATCGTCGCTCGCGCACTCGGGTTCGCCTCCCCCAGGACCGCGACACCAGCGACTGGGTTAAGCCGAAGATTGACTGGTCGAAGTTCGACGACTCCGCGCTGAAGGCTCTTCGTGGCGCCGGCCCGAACTACCTGAAGCAGCAGTCCGGCCGTGGCGAGACCGAAGAGCGCGCCATGCGCAAGGGGTTGCAGATCGTCTCCGGTACCGGCACCAAGCAGGTACTCGACGGCGGCCGGGAGACGATTCTCGAGCTGATCAAGTCCGATCCGGTGATCAATCGGTACATCCGAGTAACCGACGGCGACCCGTGTGCGTTCTGCGCGATGCTCGCCAGTCGGGGCCCGGTGTATCTGACCGCCGAGTCCGCCGGTTTCCAAGCTCACGCCTCTTGTGCCTGCACCGCCGAACCCGTCGCCTCGAGCAACGCGGCCTGGCCTGGTCAAGCGGCTTACTACAAGCGGCTCTGGCGCGCGAACATCGAAGGTCGCTACTCCGGCCAGGACGCGATTAACGCCTGGCGCCGGCTGTACACAGACCTCCAACGCCAGGCCGCCGCTACTCCCGATATCCAGCCAGGACAACTCGCCTAGCACCAAATGTGACGGCGACAGAAGCGCGACTTGTGGTCGTCGTGCGGAATCGGCACCGGGATGTAGGTGTGATCGTCGCTCGGAGCTGATGCGACCACGGCCTCGCCGTTACAGTTTCGGCCGTTGGAATCGAGACTGCGCAGGTTGTCCACATAGCTAGCGCTGGCGTCATTGTGGCCCGCATACACGGCCGTGTGGTCGTAGGTGACCATCTGCTCGCCGAAGTCGCCACCGGTGACCAAGACGTAGCGCAGCAGTCGACCGTAGCGATCCTTGTCGGGGCTACCAGGCTCGGAGCGCAGTGAAACGCCGTTGGACAGCAACAGCTCGGCGGTCTCCTTAGCTCTCGGGCCACCGGCGGTGGACATCTCGCAGGAGTCGATGCCGAGGACGCGAATCCGCTGACCAGTGTCGATGTCGAACGTGTCGCCGTCGATCACCTTCGTCACCGAGCGGTTGGCTTCGTCCACGTTGAAACCGGGGCCGTAGGCGATCCGTTCGCTCGGCGTCATCTCCTGCTCGGCGCTGTGCGCGACAACCGGGTCTGGGCTGCCACAACTGACCAGCACTACGGCTAGCGCTACGACGCTGAGCCAGTTCTTTCTACGTGTCCTCATGACGAAGAGAATGCCACAAATTGAGGCATTACCACAAGTGTCCCGCGACACACGGTCACGGGTGCCCCGCAACGGGGTTGAGCAAGGAGAAGCCGCAATGGCCGACGAAGACCCGAATGCAAGCGCTACCGACGACGAAGGCAAGCCTGGTACCGCCGCTGGTTCGAACGGCGACGGCGCGGGGTCGGCCGCTGACCCAGGTGACGGCGACTCCGGAACGGAGACCGTCGACTACAAGGATCAGGCCGAGAAGTGGAAGAAGCTGTCCCGCCAGAACGAGAAGAACCTGCGTGATGCGCAGTCGAAGATCAAAGAGTTCGAGGACAAGACCCTGTCGGAGTCGCAGCGCCTGGAAAAGGAGCGCGATGCCTTCAAGTCCACGGCGGAAACGTCGTCCACCGAGCTTGAGCGTTACAACATCGCTATCGAGAGTGCACCGGAGCACGCGACGCTTGCCCAGCTGCGCAAAGTAGCGAAGCGGATTCGCGGCGACTCCGCCGAAGCTCTCGAAGCCGATGCGAAAGAGCTGTGGGAAGACTACGCCCCCGCTCAGAAGTCCCCGCCCACTGCGGGCAAGCCCAAGGAACGACTCAAGGGCGGCGCTGACCCGGACGACGAGCCGGATGAGATGGACCCGGCAAAGATCGTCGCTGCCATCCCCCGGGCGCGCTGAAAACCACCGCACGGCTGTGCCACGGCCGGGTCGCGGTAACAACACCCCCAAGACCCAAGGAGGTCTGTCGTGGCTAACAGCTACCTGAAGGCGGAGAAGATCGCGGCTACCGCGCTCGGACTCCTCCAGCGTGAGATCGTGCTCCCCGGACTCGTTTGGCACAACGCCGGTGGCAGCTTCCAAGGTGCGGCCGGTGACACCATCACCATTCGCGTGCCTGCCCGCACCCAGGCCCGGTCCCGCACGCTGCGAGGCGCTCGCGGACTCGCCTCCGAAGGCACCGGCATCATCCAGATGGATGAACTGACCGAGCACAGCGTCGATGTGACGCTGGATGAGGCCATCTACTCGGCGATCCCGACCACCGATGAAGAGCTCACCCTCGACATCAACGATTTCGCCGCTCAGATCCTCGCTCCGCAGGTGCGCGCTGTCGCCGAGGGTCTTGAGAACAAGGTCGCCGACGAGATGGTCAACGCGACCTATGCGCAGACCGTCACGATCCCCCGGGCCATGCTGCCGGGTGACACGGCTTCCTATGCCTCGCTCGACACCTGGGACGTGTTCCGTGGCCTGGCTCAGGTCCGCAAGCTGATGAACGTGGCCAATATCCCGCAGAATGACCGCATCATTGTGGTTGGGGCGGACATGGAGGAAGCGTTCCTCAACGACCCGCACCTCAACCGTTTCGACGGTTCTGGAGACTCGGGTCCCGGCTCGGCTCTGCGCGACGCGACCCTGGGTCGGATCGCCGGTTTCAACCAGGTGGTCGTTTCCAACGCACTGCCGGCGGCCTTCGGTGTCGCGTTCCACCGCACGGCCTTCGTTCTGTCTCTGCAAGCCCCGGCTGTTCCGAGCGGCGTTCCGTTCGGCACCAGCCAGAGCTACCAGGGTCTGGCGATGCGGTACCTGCGTGACTACGACTTCCGGAACGTGCAGGACCGGGGCATGGTCGATGTCTACGCGGGTACCAACACCGTGGTCGACGGTGTTGTGTCCGAGGTCCAGACGCTGACCCCGACCGGCACGATCAGCGGTGGCACTTTCACCCTGACCGCGCGGGGCTACACCACGGCGGCACTGCCCTTCAACGCCACCGCAACCGCCATCGCTGCCGCGCTGAGCGCCCTTCCGGGTGTCTTCGCTACCGCCACCGGTGGTCCGATCAGCACCACGGCCGTCGTTGTTACCTTCAGGGACTCCGGCGACATGGCGCAGATGACGGTGACCAACTCGCTGACCGGCACCTCACCGGTCGTCACGCCGACCACCACGACCAGCGGTGCGCCGACGTTCGTTCGGGCTATCAAGTTGGCCTTGCACGCCTGAGTCGTAGCTGCCGCCGCTGGCTTCGGTCAGCGGCGGCAGCTTCTACCTGCTCAGGGAGGTGAGTTGCATGGCTTACGAATTCAAGGTCATAAAGGTAGCGGTCAGTAGCACCCCCGTAGACGTTTTCGTTCTCCATCACCTCGCTGAGGAGGTCTGATGGCTGAACTACTACTCCCGCCGCTGGCAAAGGTGTCCGACCTCGAAGCTCGCATGAAGCGCGAGTTCACCACGGACGAAGACCTCGCGGAAGCAGAGTCGGCGTTGGATGAAGCGTCGGAGATCGTCCGGGAAGAGTCACGCAAGGCGTGGGTCGACCCGGACGACTCTTCGATCGTCACCGCGCCGAGGATCGTTCGAATCATCGTGCTGCGGGTCGCCGAGCGAAAGCTTCGCAACCCCGACGGCCTGTCTTCCGAAACCGCTGGTGACTACTCGTATCAGCGCAACGGGGTAGGCGCTGATGGTGGCCTGTACCTCACGCCGTGGGAGCTCGAGGTACTGCGTCGCCAGGCGGGACTGACGGGTCTCTGGACCCAACCGACCACTCGCGGCGACATCTACTGCGACATGGTCTTCCTGGAGGACTCCTACGGCTGCGAGTTGTTCCCAGTCGGAGACCTCGGCGTCTATCCGTACTACGACTAAGGGCGGGTGAGCGAGCCGTGGCTTTGACCAAGAACGGGCCGCACACCGTGACTATCTTCGTAGAGGAAGAGGCCGAAGACTTCGAGGGCAACATCGTCAAGCGGCCGTCGGCTACCGGCGTCGTGGTCAGCGGGGCTTGGATGCAGCCGCTGGCCTCGACGCGCGGTGCCTTCGCTGCCTTGAAAGTCGATGCTGGTCAGAACATCTCGGCGGCCTTTAAGTTGCTCTGTGCGCCGGCCAAGGCTCCTCTGGGCTGGTGGTCTCGCGTCGAGTGGTTCGACCCGATCACCAAGACACAGCGCAAGTTCGCGGTGCTCGGTGGTCCGATGCCCCGTGCGTTCAGTGCCGCGACCGATCACCTCAGTTGCACGCTTCAGGAGATGCGCTGATGCCGAAGGTCAAGTTCTCTTGGGGTCCGGGCAACTCAGCGCGCAAATGCAACAAGACGGCGGCGTATCACAAGGAGACCGGTTTCGCGCTGAAGCGGGCAGCCAACCAGGTGTTCGCCAACGCACGACGCAAGCTCGCTGAACACCACCACTCGGGCGACGCTGAGATCACGTTGACTCACGGCAAGCTCGACTACTACGTCAACCTCGATGACTTCCGTGGCCAAGGTGCCGCCGCTGCCATCGAGTTCGGTCACATCGCCGAGAACGGTCATTTCATCGAAGGCGTCCACGCGCTGACCAGTGGGCTCTGATGCGTACCGAGGAAGGCCGCGCCACTCCGTTCGTGGATGGCATCGGTGTCCAGCTCTGGATTTTGCGCAACACGCTCTCCAACTTGCGTGAGGGGCTCGGACTGCGACCGGTTCAGGTCTTCAGTGACCTGCCGGACGAACTCGCTAAGTACGTTCCGGTGATCAAGATCCAACGCACCGGTGGCGCGAGCGACAACCCTCGGTTCACCACCCAGTTCTGGATGAACTACCAGGTCTGGTGTGACGCCGAGCCAAGCACCGGCTGGGACGCGCGACAAGCGGCGTTCGAGTTGGCCAACCAAGTGTCCCGAACCATGTATGTCGCTTGGGAGAGCCAGATCGTTACCCCGCACGGGGCGATCACCAAGTGGCGGGAAAGCACCGGGTTCCGCAAGTTCGATGACCCGGAGTTGCCACACATCAGTCGGCAGGTTGCCACCTACGACCTGCTGATTCGTAACCCCAGTACCCCGCGCTCGTAGTTCCAACCATCCGTTGACCTACCGGCCGCCGCGCAGTCCGGGATGTGTCTGCACCCATGAGAGGACTGACCATGGCTCTCGATGATGCCGCAGTCATCATCCCGGGAACTGGCTTTGTCTATGTCGCGCCAGCCGGGACCGTTGTTCCCTCCGACAAGGTAAATCCCGCGTCTCCGTGGCGCGACCTCGGCCACACCTCGATTGATGATGGTCTGACCATCACTAAGGACGGTGGCGACTCAAACATCCTGGGCACCTGGCGTAACCCCGCACTGCGGGACCGCCGCGACCCAGTGGTGTTCGCGCTGACGATCCACCTGTTGCAGCTGTCCAACGACACGCTGAGCATGTACTTCGGCATAGGTGACACCACGGTTGACGGTGTCTTCGGTGTCGCGCTGATCCCTGAGCCGGTGCAACTGGCGATGTTCATTCGCATCGTCGATGGCGACAACGGGATGCAGGTTTACTTGCCGAAGGTCTCGGTCGGCTCGGATGACGATGTCGAGGTTGACGTCGAGAACTTCCTCGCCTTCCCGGTGCGCGCTACGATCCTCGGTATCACCGGTCAGCCGCTGATGGAGTTCTACGGCGACGACCTGGGCCTGCGTACCTCCGAGGTGCAGACGGTCACCATCACTGGTACCCCCACCGGCGGCAGCTTCAAGCTGACTCTCGACGGAGATATCACGGCGACTATCGCCTGGAACGCCATCGCCTCGGTGGTTCAGACCGCGTTGCGGGCCCTGGACACTCCGTTCGCCGATGGCGTTGTGGTCACCGGTGGTCCCGGCCCTGGTACCCCGTACGTGGTTACCTTCGCCAGCGACCTTGCGGACAACAACGTCCCGCAGATGACGGCGGATGGCGCCCTGCTCACCGGCGGCACCTCACCGGCGGTCGGAGTAGTCACCACCACGCCGGGTTCCTGATCAAGCTGTGGAGTGACGTGAACCGCGCGGGGACACGTCACTCCACAGCGCCTTACCTATTCCCGCGAATTCCCGCGAAATCTGTGAAGGAGACCCCGCGCCCATGAGCCGCCCCACCGACCTTCGCTACAACCAGTCACTGCCTATGAAGCTGCCAGAGCCTGAGATTGGTAACCCGATCCGTCGAGGCGATACCGTGACCAACATTGATCCGCTGGGTAACGTGATCCCGGCCCCGGGTGAGGTGCTCGAGACTCACGGCGGTTACACCGTCGCGCCGGGCCTAGCGGCTCAGGCTGCCAAGGAAGCCGAAGGCCCGAAGCCAGGTATCAGCGACGTCATCGCCGAAGAGGCCGTGCCGGCGCGGTATCCAGACGGGTGCCCAGCGTTCCGACCGCTGCATCGTCTTGGATTCAAGGAGAAGGCCGAGGCGTTCGAGCTCTACGACGTCGTGCAGAAGACCAGCAAGACGATCGGATCGCCGAAGAAGGGCGACGAACTCGACGCTAAGCGCGCCGCCAACTACTACCGGCTGCTTGCCAAGATCGACGAGTTCCTCTCTTTCGTCGCCATCGACAAAGAAGCCTATGAGAACTGGCCCGGTCGGACCGATGAGACGCTGTTCGGTCAGGCGTGGAACGCGTACCAGGGGGACGCTCAGCCGGGGGAAGCCGCCAGCTTGTCCAACTGATTGATGATCACGGGCCGGCGGTCCTGGCTGATCTGCTGCGCTACTACGGCGTGGATCTGCGGGACCTCTGGCGTGACGGCTGCGACCTCACGCCCCGGTACGTGTTCTGGTTGGTCGAGCACCTCCCGGCGGATTCCGCGACGTACGCGGCGATGAAGGGCGGACCCGAGTTCCGGCCCTGGACGATCGACACGTACTTGATCGCGCAGATAGTCAACATGCTTGCCGTGGCGAATCACCAGCGCGCCGGCAAGAGAATTCGCAAGATGCCGATCCAGCCGCCGAAGCCCAAGGTTACGACCGCTCAGAAGAAGAGGCGCGGCCGGGTTGTGCGCGTCTCCGACATGAACGCGCGGCGAGCACTCGCACGGCAGATCAACGAGTCCAGTAAGTAACTGACCGGAGGGGGTAGTCGTGAGCAGCCCCGGAGGTCAGGAAGTCGCACGGGTCAGCGTCAAGGTACTGCCCGATACCGCCGGCTTCGCGCAGAAGCTCAAGGGCGACCTCCAGAAGATCAACGAGCAGGTCGTCGTCGAGGTCAACTTCGACATCGACGTGGCTGGGCTGATCACTGCGCTCGAGGCGTTGAAGCTGCCGAAGGTTACGGTCCCGGTCGATTTCGAGACCGTGCGCGATGCGAAGATCGAGGTCAGTGCCGACACTACGACGGCTAAGACTGAGGTCGACAAGACAGTAGCCGAGATCAACGCCAAGAAGGCGTCAGTCAAGGTTGAGGCGGATACGGCGGCTTTTTCCAAGATCAAGCTCGAAGCGCTGATGAGCAACGTCACGCTGAAGGCCAAGATGGATCTTGATACCACTTCCTTCCTCGCACAGGTCGAAACGGCGAAGCTGGCAGCCGAGCGAATCTCGACGATCCGCGCCAAGTTCGACGTGGACCGGAGCGCACTCGACCGAGTCGGAAGCGTCATCACTTCGATCACCAACACGGTCCAGGGCGGCCTGACTTCGGCGATGTCCGGAGTCTCCAGCATCGGCAGCAGCATCGCGGACAACTGGTCGAAGATCTCGAGCACGGTCGGCAGTGTTGCCACTGGGGTCTTGACCATCGGTGCCTACGCGGCGGCCGGTGTCGGCATCGTGGACGTGCTCGCGGCGGCGTGGGGATTGGTCTCCACCGCTGTGCTCGCGGTGCCAGCGGCGGTCGCCCTAATTGGTGCCCCGATCGCCGCCGTAATGCTTGGCATGGACGGGATCAAGAAGGCCGCGAAAACCCTCGAGCCGGCCTTCAAGTCGCTGAAAGCGGCGGTCTCCGACACCTTCGCCAAGCAGCTGGTCCCCGCGTTCAACACCCTGAAGGCCGTGATGCCCACGGTGCAGACGGGAATGGTCGGAATCGCCTCGGCGCTGTCCACCATGGCGGTCAATCTGGCTAAGTTCCTCGCCTCGGCGCAGGGCACCTCGTTGCTGGCGACGACCTTCGACAACGTGAAGGCGGCGCTACTCGGGATCTCTCCGGGCATCAACGGGATTGTGGAAGGGTTCCTCCGGCTGACCGCGACCAAGAGCGCGTTCGATGCCCTTGTCCAGGTGATCAACACCGTGGGCACCGGGTTCAGCGACATGGTCAACGAGCTGTCCCGGACCGACACGCTGACCGCCGCGTTCAAGGGCCTTGGCGACGTGGTGTCTTCGGTCGCGCAGGGCTTCCTTGACCTGATGAAGAACGGCGTCACGGCCTTCTCGACCATGGCACCGGGGCTCGATTCCTTCGTGCAGTCGGTGACAAGCTTCTTCAACAGGTTCGACTGGAAGAAGATCGGCGCTGACATCGGTGGGGCCTTCAAGGGCATCGGTGACGCGATCAAGGGCGTGCCGCAGTCGACCATCGACGGCATCGCTAAGGGTTTTGCGTCCCTCAACCAGACCATGAACAGCGCCGGGGTTCAGGCGTTTATCCAGGACGTCATCAGCCTGATTCCGGCCGCGCTAAGCCTGGTCAATGATCTTGCTACCGCCCTCGGCTCTCTGGAACTCGCTGACGCGGCGGTTCAGAACTTCCTCCAGGGCGTCAATGATTCGATCACCAACTGGTCGACCACCACCGATGCCGCGATTCAGGCTTGGGCGCAGAGCACCCACGACACTATCGCCAACTGGTCGACCGGCCTCGACACCTCGATCAACACGGGCCTACAGGCGGTACACGACGCAATTATCAACTGGTCGACGACGACCGACGCGACGATTCAAGCTTGGGTTCAGAGCACCCACGACGCGATAGCCACCTGGTCCGACGGTCTCGACGCCTCGATCAACGGTGGACTGCAGTCGATCAACGACGCGATCACCAACTGGTCGACGACGACCGAAGCGACGATCCAGGCATGGGTTCAGTCGACGCATGACTCCATCGCCAACTGGTCGACCGGTCTCGACACCTCGATCAATACAGGTCTCACCGCCGTGAACGCCGCCATTGTCAACTGGTCGACGACTACCGACGCGGTCATCCAGGCGTGGGCGCAGAGCACCCACGACAAGATCGCCGCTTGGTCGCAGGGCCTCGATGCCGATATCCAAGGCGGTCTTCAGAGCTCGCACGATTCGATCGCCGCGTGGGCCACCGACACCGACAAGGTGATCCAAGACTGGGCACAGAGCACCCACGATAAGATCGCCGCGTGGGCTCAGGGTGTCCTGACCGATATCCAAAGTGGATTGTCGGGGCTGCCGGGTCAGATCGAGAGCCTCTTCGGCCAGACCGGACCGGCCGCCGCCAAGGGACTGAGTGGTACGTCTACGGCGGTTGGCACCGAGATGAAGGTCGTCAACGCGGCCTTTACGACGCCGCTTGACTCGCTGCCCGGCGACGTCGGTACCTCGATGACCGGGGTCGACACCGCGATCACCGCGCCGCTCGCTCCCGTCGCGGGGCAGGTCGGCTCGTCGATGGCTGGGATCTCGGGGGCTGTGACCAGCGGCCTGGCTCCGATTCCCGGGTTGTTCGTTACAGCGTTCACCGGACTCGGCGTGAGCGTGACCGCCGGGATGCTGGCCATTCAGCAGTCAGTTAACACTGGGTTTGTCGGGATTCAGGCGGCCTTCACCGCCGGCTTCGCGTTGCTGACGACCTCGGCCGCTCTCTCGTTTGTCAACCTAGCCGCGCTGGTCGTAACCCCCGGAATGCTAGCTATGCAGCTGGCTGTGACGACGGGGTTTGTCGGTATCCAGGCAGCCTTCACCGCCGGATTCGCGCTGCTGACTACTTCGGTGGCGCTGTCGTTCGTCAGCCTCGCCGCGCTCGTCGTGACGCCCGGAATGTTGGCCATGCAACTAGCGGTTAACACTGGGTTTGTCGGGATTCAGGCGGCCTTCACCGCCGGCTTCGCGTTACTGACCACCAACGCGGCCTTGGCCTTCGTCAACCTCGCCGCGCTGGTCGTAACGCCCGGGATGCTGGCGATGCAGCTGGCTGTTACGACGGGGTTTGTCGGGATTCAGGCCGCCTTCACCGCCGGTTTCGCGTTGCTGACGACCTCGGTGGCCCTGGCGTTCGTCAACCTCGCCGCGCTCGTTGTGACGCCCGGGATGCTGGCTATGGCGCTGGCGGTGACAACCGGATTCATCGGCATCCAGCTCGCCTTCACCACGGGGTTCGCGCTGCTGACTACTTCGATCGCGCTGGCCTTCGTCAACCTGGCCACGCTGGTTGTGACTCCTGGGATGCTGGCTATGCAACAGGCCGTGACGACCGGGTTCATCGGCATCACCGCCGCCATGACCGCCGGAATGGCAGCGCTCGCAGCGGCAGTTACCGCCGGACAGCAGCCGATCATCGACGCCTTTACCGCCATGTCTGACGCGGTATTGCAGGTCGCCCAACAGCTGATCGACGCCATGACCACCGTTGGCACCAACATGATGCAGTCACTCGCCAACGCGATCCTCGCCGGTGAGTCGACTGTGGTCAACGCAATCGCTCAGGTGATAGCGGCGGCCATCGCGGCGGCTACTTCGATGCTCGGTATTGCCTCGCCTTCGAAGGTCTCCGGCGGCTGGGGCGACAACACCATCGCCGGCTTCGCCAACCAGGTGCTTGCGGGAAAGCAGACCGTGGTCAGCGCCATGCAGGACACCTTCGGTGCGGCGGTCGATGCCGGTCAGAAGGTGATGAGCAGCGCGACGTTCGCCGGCCCGTCACTCGACTCGAACTGGATGGCCTCGGCGTCGGGTGCGCTCACGGCTAGCAACGCAGGCATCGGAGACAGCACTGGCGGTGGCGGCGGCAACTTCACTGTCAACAACACGATCAACGCCGCGAACGGAAACGCCTCCGCCAAGCAGCTCGCCGACCAGGTGGTATTCCAGACGAAGTACTCGCGCAGGGGTGTCCACAGTGGGAGGTAGCGGTGCAGCTTGAGCTTCCCGAGCTAGGCTATGAGCTCGACGGTGACTTCGTTTTCGGCACCGACACCCCGTGGGTCGTCACCAATTTCGACTACGGCACCGCCGACATCGCCAACAACGACATCGCGGCTCCGCGCTCGGATGGGCTGTTGTTCGGCCGCGATTTCGTGGGTGGACCCTCGTTCAACCTGGACATCGACGTCATCCCGGACTATCCGATCGCCGGCAACGGTGTCGAAGCTACCGACCTCTGGGGCAAGTTCAAGTCCCGGTGGCGCAACGACAAGGCGCGGCTCACCCCGGGATACGCCTCGATGTTGCGAATGTCGCGTAACGGTCGGATCCGCCGCGTCTACGGCCGTACCCGCGCGATCCAGCCGCAGCCGGAGAAGGACGTCAATGGCTGGTGGTTGGCTGGCGCGCAGTGGCAGTGCATGGACGACTACTTCTACTCCGACGAAGAGCGCACCAACACCGTCACGCTCGTGCCGCCGGAGGCTGGTGGCTACCTCATCCCACCGGATGACCCATGGACCTCGATCGGTGTCAGCTACGAGCCGGGTGTAGTGCACATCGGGGGTGACGATCCGGCCTGGATGTGCTTCATGTTCCGGGGCCCGATCACCCGCCCGGTCGTCGAGATCGTCGGGCACTGGGCAATCGGCCTCAACGTGACGTTGCGCGAGGGCGAGTGGATCGGCATCGACCCGCGCCCCTGGTCTCGCGGTGTGCGCACGAGTTCCGGCTTTGACCTCGGCGGTGCGCTGCTACCCGGCTCCCCGGTGCTGTCAGCCGTGAAGCTCGACCCCGGTAGCTACGAAATCGTGCTACGTGGCACCGATGAAACCGGCACCGCCACGATGACCACCGCGTGGCGCGAAACCTTCTCTTCGATCTGAGAGGCACACCTTATGAGCTGGGATGACGGTGTTCCGTGGGCAATTGGCGGTGGCAGCGCCATGCCCGCCGAGATCCTGCGTCTGCTCAGCTGGGCCGCTCTTGGTGGACAGGAAGGTGTGTTCGCCTCGGCGGACTTGCGCATCAACGCGCTCGAGACGCCGGGCACCTCGATCCGAGCGATGCCGGGAGCCTGTTCGGTCGGTAACCGCGCGCTGAACGCCTCGAAGGAGCTCTACGTAGGGCGGCTGTTCAGCCAAGACATCGTCCCGATCTCCCCGACCAGCGGAACCGGTCGCAGCGACCTGATCGTGGTCCAGATCGAGAACCCCTACATCAGCGGCGAGCCGTGGGGGATTCCTCCGGACCCTGCTAACGGTCCCTACATCTTCACTCGGGTCATTTCGAATGTCGCCGCTACGGTAAAATCGGTCGGATCCCTCAACTTGGGAATCTCGGCGATCACCCTGGCGCGTATCGACATCCCGCCGTCGACTGGCACGATCATCCAGTCGATGATCAAGGACTTGCGCACTGTGGTTAACCCGATGACCGGCGCCGTGCAACCGCCGGACGACGGTGGCGACGGCGACGACGGCGACCCGGTGGTCATTGAGCCGGGTGGTGACGGAGACGACGACGGCGGGGACGACACCGACCCGTTGACCAGCACCCAGACCAGTTATGTCTCTTGGCCGTTCACCGGAAACACCGACATCGCGGTCCCGTTGTGGGCGAACTTCGCCGATGTCACGGTCACCGTGATCGGGGCGCTCGTGCAGAACACCGGTGGAGGTGACTTCGGTGGACTGTTCGGTTTCATCCGGCTGATCTTCGGCGGCATCGCACAGGAGGAACAGACCTGGGCCTGCAACACCGAGGGACGCCAAGACATCGTCTGGGCGAAGACCAACATGCCGGTTCCGCTCGCACAGCGCGGCACCACGCAGCACTTCCACCTGACCCACAAAATGCTCGCGGGGTTCGGTGAGGGGCGGCTGCTGTCCACGAGGTCGACCCGGATCAGGTTCGACATCAAGTTCAAGCAGAGGCCGGGGACTGACTGATGACCAGCTACTCAATGACCGCTCGCAACAAGGTCGTCGACTCGCTCGGCGTCAACGGCGGTGCCGACTGGTATTCGCTGCATACCGGAGACCCGGGCACTACCGGCGCCAACGAGCTCGCCGGCTGCCCGCGTAAGACGACCACGTACCCGAGCGCGGGTGCCGGTGAGTCGACCAACGGTGGTGTGCTGTTCGACGTGCCAGCCGGGTCCACGGTCAACTTCTTCGCTCGCTGGTCGGCCAGCACCGCCGGTACGTTCCTGCTCGGTGGCCCGTTGCCGGCGACCGAAGTCTTCGGCGTCGCCGGGCAGTACCAGCTGAGCAACAAGATCGTTCAGGGCGCGGCCTGACCATGGGCGCGCTGGAACGCGTGCCGGGTGTTCAGAATTGGGTAGACCGAGTAGGCGGCCTACCCAGTTACATCAACCGCATTGCGCTGCACCTGCACACTGAGTCGGGCATGGATATCAGTCGAGCTATCGCTACCGCCGTGAATGCCGCCAAGAAAATGTGCCTGACGGGGGACCTCAACTGGCCCGGCTTGCAGCACGTGAACCTCGGATCTCGGGCGGAGGCGTGCGCGGCGGTAGCCGAATGGGAAGCAAAGAAATCGGCTTCGCACGTGAAGAAGGGGTGAGGTAGTGGCGCTCAGGCTGTACCTCACAAACGACACCTCGCCGTATACCCCGCCGAACATCCGGGGGACTTGGACCGATGCCGCGCTGACGGGTGCTAACTACCTGTCCCGCCACAAGACCGGTGTCAGTACCACAGCGGTCAAGGCGGAGACCTCGAGTTCGGCCGCCTGGGCGGTGTTGCTGCGGCGATTCATCTCTGATCCGGTAAACAACCCGGGAACACTGCAAGGTGCCTTTACGGTGGTCGCCGGTTGGCTGGAAGCTAACGCCGCCGCGAACATGGTGACCCGGATCCACATGTACGTCACCGCTGGAAACACCGCCACGGTGCGCGGGACGCTGACTGCCCTGGCACTGGACGGCACCACCGAATTCCCGGTCATCGGCTTCGGCACCGGCGCTTGCGGAGTTAAGCTGACCGGCACCGCCAGCTCGGTCGCGGTCTTGGTTGGTGACCGGATCGTCATCGAGATCGGTTACAAGGCCGCCAACACCGTGACGACCAGCTACGCCGGCACGCTGTACTACGGCGGTGTGGCGTCCGATTTGGTCGACAACGACCTCAACGTGGCCACTCGGCCAGGATGGGTCGAGTTCGCGCACACCTCGTTCCACGATGCCTTCGACATCCCGTTCCGTTCCGGTACCACTACCACGACTGTCGGCGTCACCCAGCAGGCATGGGATCCAAGCAAGGTTAAGACCGTCACCACGACCACGACGCTGCACGCCGGTGTGTCGACCCCCGCCGCGTACAAGGTCGCCAAGACGATCACCGGCTCGATCCGTCCGCCTGGCCGCCCACCGATCGGCGTCCCGGAGACCGGCTCGTTCACTACCGGGACTTCGAACCGTGTTGGCGGCACCGTGGTTCATGCGCCGAAGCCGACCATGCCCGGCTCAGCGGTTCGTGTGGCCTCGACGACGGCGGAGTCCATCACTGACCGAACCACGCTCAAGGGCGTGCCGTACGCGTACATTCAGGGCGAGTACCACGATGTCAGCCCGCCTAACGCTGACCTGTTGACTCAGTCGCGGCCACCGAACCCGCAGAAGCCGGTGCGCTTCATTGCCCAAGACATCAGGACGCACCGCTTCTTGACCTACGAACTGCCGTTGGTCGACGTTGAGATCACTTGGCAGCTCTCTGGCCCGAGCATGCTCACCGCGAAATTGCACCCGGAGTCGCCGACGCTTCAGGAGCTGGGCATCACCGCCTGGGCTACCTGGATCCACGTCGACCAAGACGGTCAACTGCTAGCCAGCTTCATCCTGCAACCAGCCCGCATCGACGGTGAGAACTACAGCGTTGAGGGCATGGGGTTCAGCGGCTACGCCCAGGGAGTCCCGTTCTACGGTTGGGACGACTACGTAGCCACCGACGCGTGCGACGTCATGCGACGGATTTGGAATCACCTTGAGTCCTACCCTGATGCGCGCTTGGGGGTGCAGCTGACCAACACTATGAGCAACCTGCTTCTTGGGATTCCGGCCACGCAGAAGCTCACCGATGATGGCTTCCTGGTCTGGGATGAACAAAACCAGATCGAGGAAAAGCCACCGACCAAGACGCTGCCCGAAGGTACCGACATCGCCATCACCGGGCATCAATTCGACTTCAACCCGGCGACCGCGCCGTTCGCCCCGGAGTTCCCTGACTTGATGGTCACCTATAACGACGGTGCCATCTACCGCTTCCACCCAGAAATGGTCGATGCCGTTCCGTACACACTCGCGTGGTTCAACGACACGGACTGCGGCCAGGAATTCGACAACCTAGCCCGGACCGCGAAGGTGGAGTACCGCGAGGTCACGTTCTGGGATCTAGATCCGACCCACGACATTTCGGTCATTCCGAAGCCACGCCGTAGTCTGGAGATGGCTTTCCCGCGTCTGGGTCGCAAGCGTTACGAGCTGAGAGTCGCGCAAGACGAGAACCTGCTCGCCGCGATTCCTCTCGAGGAGTCCACTGGTGCGGCCGGCTACGCCTCACAGATTCTGGCGCGTGGTGCTGGGGAAGGCCGCCAAGCATTGCGCGGCTACTACGGCGTCGCCGACCCCAAGCGGATCCGCCGTGTCGCCATCGTCAAGGACGCCACTCTGTTTACTCAGGCCGCGATGACGTCACTGGCTACCGATGAACTCGCGCGACGACTGGCTGCCATCACCATCGGCACCGTCGTGCTCAAGGACTGGCACCCCAACGCGCCGCTCGGCAGCTTCATGGTCGGCGACGAGTTCCTGATCACTGGCTTCGTGCCCTGGGCAGGGTTCGTGGAATTCTGGCACCGGATCATCGCCTACACCTGGGCACCGGAGAAGAACACGATCACCTGCACGACGCGTCGCTCTGAGCAGTTTGGTTACGGAAAACCGATCCCTGACCCGCAGCCAGTCCCGCAGGTTCCGGCGTTTACATGGGCGGAGATCGACGATGATCAGGCCACGATCCCCGATCTGAACAAGACCGTCGACCCGTTCCAGCCGACGGTCCCGCCGCATGAATCGACCGGCTGAGGAGTCTGACACATGACGCAGCCGGTAGCGGGGTCTGACGAGCGCGCGATTGCCGCTATGGGCAATCAGATCGCCGAGCAGCAGCGTCAGATCGACTTGATCAACATGGGGCAGAACCAAAGCTCCCTGGGATTTAGCTCGATCGAGAATGGCTCGTTGGTGATCTACGATGCCGACGGAAACGTGCGGAACGTGATCGGCAAGCAGGACGACGGCTCCTACGTTGGTGGCGCTAGCCCGATCGCGCTCGACCCGCCGGAGATCCCGAACCCGCCGACGGTCACGCCGGGCTTCGGCACGCTGAAGGTAGCCAGCAACGGCAGCACCGACCCACCGTGGCCGCGATCATTCTCGCACGTCAACGTGTACCTGAGTTCGGGTACCGGTATCGGAGACGACCCGATCACCGAAGGCATCATCGTCGGCACGATCATCGGCACCACGGACTCGGCCTTCGTCATCGCCGGACTACTGCCGAAGCCGTACCGGGTCTGGCTGACCAGCGTCGGAATCGATACCGCCGAGTCAGAAGCTTCCGTAGCCGTGACAGCTACCCCCACGATGGTTGTCGGTCAGGACATCCTCGACGGGGCAATTTCTGAGCTCAAGTTAGCTGACGACGCGGTGACCGCCGCAAAGCTTGCCGCCAGCTCGGTCGGGACTATTCAGATCCAGGGCGAGTCGATCGACGTCACAAAGCTGGCCGACGGTTCTGTGACTGGTGAGAAGATCGTCGCCGAAGCCATCGGGGTCGGGCACCTCGCGGCTGCTTCGGTCACCGCCGTGGCGCTCGCGGCCAACGCGGTACAGGCCAACAACATCGCGGCCGATCAGATCCAAGCGCATCACATGGCGGTTGGGTCGGTCACCGCCGAAGCGATCCTGGCGTTGAGCATCCAGGCCGACAAGCTGGCCGCTAACTCGATCACAGCGGGAAAGATCGCGGCCGGCGCCATCACCGCTGACAAGCTGCAAGCCGACATCATCATCGCCAACGCCACCTTCGAGACCGGCTCGAGTGGCCGGCGAGTAGTGATCTCGGGTCCAGGCAACGAGGTGCGGTTCTTCCCGCAGCTCAACGAGAACGCCTACGGGCGCATCTACTCCTACGTCAGCGACACCTACCCCGATGACGTCAACATTGAGTTCCGGGCGATCGATTCCGATGAGGTGAACGTTCAGCCACGCCTCGTGTTGACCCCCGACACGATCTTCGCGGGTCTTACCGACAGAGGCGACGACACCCTCAATCGCGGTGGCTACATGCAGATGGAAGAGTCGCTCGCAGCCTTCGGCACCAAGAACGCCACTGGCGGCGTTGAGCAGGGCATCTTCTGTGCCGCTGACGACGGCATAAAGATGCGAGGGTTCTTCCCCAACCACAAGGAAGATCCCACCGACGCACTGTTCGTAGCCGGCTACACGTTCACCAACACGTCTTCTACCGGCTACTGGACTAACCTCGGATTAGGCATGCGGCAAGCGCTGATTCGTCCTTTTATCACATTAGTGGTTACCGGTATTGATCAGGCGGACAGCGCTTCCAACAACTTGTTGTCAGTCCGGAATTATATATCAATGACTACGCCGTCAGCTATACGTTCCACTTTCGGACACACTACGGCAACATCGCTCCAACCGAATAAGGTGTGTTCCATGACCTGGATGGTAATTTCCGTCGGAATTGCGCTTTCCGATGCCGCGCCGGGAACTTCGTGATGGCCGACGACATCTTCATTCACCATGCCGAGATGTCTCTCGTGGGCGGGGAGCCGCATTACGTAGTCGCGGTCCAGGAGGGGGAACTCTACGGTGATGATATTCCGGAGGGCGCGGTTGCACTTACTTGCCACCTGTTACCGGCCGATATCTTCGAGTCTCGCGCCGCCGAGTACGGCATCGATCCCGAGACCCCCGGCGGCTGGGATGACATCCTCCACATAGTGTTCGCGCCGGTCCAGGACTCCCGGACGATCTCGGAGCAACTGGCGGACCCGGACCACCTCTACAACGCACCGACCACCGAGCATGCCCGCAAGGCGAAGCTACTTCAGGTTCGCAAGGCGATGGGTGCCCGGAAGCTGCGTGGCGTACTGGGGGTCAGTGAACATCGACTGTTGATCAACGAGGCTACTCGGATCGAAGAGTCCGACGCCGAAGATCCGATCGAGTTCATCAAGCGCACGGCCCCGATGAGCCACGAACACATCAGGGTTAAGCAGGAGTACGTCCGACGGACCAGGATCACCTCCAAAGCACGTCGCCTCGGACTAGACCCCAACCGCGCCTACACGCCGGAAGAGTTGGAACAGCACGAGAAGCGTCGGGCGATGAAGAAGGAGCCGCAGCGCGAGTCAGCTGACAAGTTGGCGATCAGGCTGCTTGGAGCACCGATGGACGACGTTCGTGGCGACCGGCTGCCGCCTCGGTTCGGCTCACCGTCCAAGTACCTGTGAAACACCGCTTCTGCCAGCCACCCACTGTAAAATGATGTTGGTCTCGCCCGCCGCGCCCGGTGTCGATTTCAGTTGGTGCCGTGGCATTGGTAGAGGGGGTGAGGTGTGCTCTCGAAGTCTGTCCTCAACGCGATCGCCTTGGTCATCACTGGCGTGTGGACCCTCTCGTTCCTGGCCCAATTCGTCCCCGCCTTCGACTACAAGCCTGACCCCCAGATCAACCTGATCTTCGGAACGCTCGTCGGTGGAGCCTTCGCCCTGCCGAAGCTGTTGGGCTCACGAAAAAGGGACGACGAGGACGACGGCGGCCGGCACCGGAAGCCGCCGGAGCCGGTTGAGGCCGAGAGCGGTGGTAGGTCATGAACGTACACCGGAGGCGCTGGTACTGGCCCGCGTTCGAGATCCGCCGCACCGTTCTAGGTATCGTCGTGATCGGTTTGATGGGATACTCCTTCTGGCAGTCGCATGAGGTCACGGCGTGCCAGAAAAACTTCAACGTCACGTTCAATCAGGGTCTCAAGGAGCGCAGCGACGCCGCCAGCACCGAGCGCCAGGCCCAGCGGGAGATGCTCGACGCGATACTCGATCCGGCCGGCACTGTCGCGTCACGGTCGGCGGCTCTAGTCGCCTGGCGAACGGCTCTGGACGAAGCGGACCGCAAGCGCGACGCCAACCCCCTGCCAGAGGATCCACAATGCGACTGAAGATCAAAGGACACCTTCAGCGTCTCGGCAGCTCCGTACCGCCTGCGGCGACCATCGGTATTTCGATCATCGTCGCTACCATCATCTTGAGTACCACCGCCGCTCAGTCTGACTCGAAGGCCGACGTCGCCACGGCCAAAGCGGTCAGCATCTCTACTTCGCTGAGTCAGCTGTGCCACGCCGGTAACGACCTCGCCGCTCTGTTGCAGTCCGCGCGTACGGTCGATGGGTTGCCACTGTGCCCCACGGCCGAGGCTATCAAGATCAACCCAACGGCCGCGCCGGTGCAGCTGGTTAGTGACGACCACATCGTTTCGTTGATCCGCGCTGAGCTCGCTCGGACCCCCGTTACGGGATCTACCGCTCCGACGTTATCGCAGGTCATCGACGCAGTGCGCGCCGTCATGAAAGAGAATCCCGTACTCTTCAAGGGTGAAAAGGGTGACCCGGGCGACGAGGCGTCAACCTCGGAAATCGCTCAGGTCGTCGCGTCGTACTTTCGGGCCAACGCGGAACAGTTCCGGGGTCCGGCGGGGAAGGACGGTAGGGATGGCAAGGACGGCGTAGCGGGTAAGGATGGAGTGAACGGCTCCAACGGATCGAATGGTTCGAACGGTACTTACGAACCGCAGCCAACCGTGACGCAGACCGTTACCCCCGATCCCGTACCCGACCAAGGCGATAGTGACACCACACCCCCAACTGTTACCCAAACCGAGACCCAGCAGAACACCGAGAACTCCACGCGACAACGTCAGCGCGGCGGCCTTGGTGGCTTACTGGGGAACTGAATCCCCGCCCACTGAGAGGTTGAACCCAATGTTCCGCACCTTCCTGGTCGCGGTGCTGTCGGTCCTGGCGCTGAGCAGCGTCGGGGTCGGCGTCGCCGTTGCCGCAACTCCTCTACCCGCTGTGGCGGACTGTGTTCAGGTCCTTAACAGCGACGCCAAGTGTGATACCAACACGTCCGCGAAGATCGACGCCAACAAGTTCGCCGCTACCACCGAGGCCGAGTGCAACGCCCGACACGGTGACTGGCACTGGGTGAACGGCAGCTGCATCCTGGACCGTCACAACGGTGGTAATCACTCTGACTGCATCGGCGACCAGGCGCCCGGTATCCCCGGTTGCCAGCGCGGCGGCCCGGTCTACCACGGCCCGATCTACAGCGACTGCAACGACGCGCGCACCCACGGCTACCGTGACATTCGCCGGGGTGACTCCCGCTACAACGACAGCTGGGACCGCAACCGCGACGGCATCGCCTGTGACGACGGTGACCTGGTCATCGTCAGCGACGACGGCGACTGCGTGACCTACGCGACCGCGCGCGACTCCATCCGCAACTACGGGCTGGCCTACAACCGGTACCGCACCCAGTACCACGGCGACTGGAACCGGTTGAACACCCACGATCGCAGCGACCTGAGCCGGCTCTACTCGCTCAACCACCGCTACGTCTCCGAGGGTTGGAACTCATCGCGGCTGTCGAACCTGCGGACCGTCTGCAAGGACACCAGCCCGACGGTGACCATCGTGAACGAGGCGCCGCCGGCGACCATCATCAACCAGGCGCCGGCCGCGACGTACACCGCGCCGGCTCCGCAGGTCTCCACGGTTCCTTCGGGCGCCGCTGAGACCGGTGGATTCGATGAGGCGCACTCCGCCGGCTGATGTTCCGCATCCCGCTGGTCATCCTGTCCCTCGGCCTCGCGCTCGCTGGCTGTGGCATCGCTCCTGAAGCGGCCATATCAGCGACCGAGGGACAGGACCAGCCTTACCTCAGCCAAGCGCCACCCAGTGTTGCCGCACAGCCGGTAGCGATCCAGATCCCGTCCATCGGCATCGACTCGACCCGATCGACCTGGATCCCCCTCGGCATCCAGGGCCGCAACGGCATCAAGGTCACCCCTCCCGGCAAGTCCGGCGAGATCGAAGTGCCGCCGCTGGACGACCCGCTCAAGCTCGGCTGGTACTGCCCCGACGGTCTACCCAACTGTGGCGCGCCGGTACCCGGGCAGGACGGCCCGCTTGTCGTCGTCGGCCACATCAACGGCAACGGCAAGCCGGGAATCTTCGCCAAGCTGAAACAGCTCAAAGTAGGCGACAAAATCTTCATTCGTCGCAAGGACGACCGCGCCGCTGCTTACCACGTTACGAAGGTCTCGGAACCACTGAAGAGTGACTTCCCAACCGAGCAGGTCTACGGCGATACCCCAACGCCTACCCTGAGGTTGATCACCTGCGGAGGTGGCGGCAACGCTCTCGAGCGTATCCCCGGCGCCGGCTCCAGTTACAAGAACCAGACGATCGTCTTCGCTGAACAAGACACCCTGAGCAAGACCCCCTGACCAGGAGGCGCGGCGTGGAAGCGTGCTGCTTCAAGCACTGGGTCAAGCGGGCCCTCAAAAGCATCCGATCCGACGCCGCAGCGGAGCGCGCCGAGGCCCGGGTGAGACACCAAGAAGTCATGACCAAGCTGAGCCAGATCACTGAGAGGTTGGACATCATGGCAGCACGTGAGGAAGCGGCGTGGGAGAAGCATGCCGCCGACGTGGCAGCGGTGAAGGCGGGCTGGGACACCCTGGTTGCCAGCAACGCCGCCAAGGACCAGCGGATCGCTGACCTCGAAGCCGCGCTCGAAGCGGCCGGTGGCGACGTACAGGCGCAGATTGACGCCGCGCTGGAAGTCGACAGCGAGGGCGACGCGGTGAAGGTCGAGTCCGCCAACGCCGCCCTGGAGAGTCTGCTGGCTCCGCCGGTGGAGCCGGGCAACGGCGGAGACAACATTCCTCCGCTGGGCTGAGTAGACCCGATGCCTCGGCGTATGTTCCCGCGACGGAACGCCGAGGCATCGGCTCAGCCGGCGATGACTCTGCTACCGGCGCAAACACCGATCTTCGATGAGATGATCGAGGGTGTGAAGGTCACCGCTGAAGACGTTCCGTTCGGACTCAACGCTGACCTGATGCCGGCTGAGGAGCAGCACAACCACGGCGAGCACGGTTTCTACGCCACGCTCACCGACGCGACTGGCCGCAGCATGATCAAGTCGCCGAACTACTCGAGCCGTGGCGGCAAGACGGTTCGACTCCTGATTGTGCACACCGCCGAGGGCGCCCGGACCGTTGAGTCACTCGGCTCGTGGTTCTCTTCTCCGTCGCGGCAGGTCTCTTCGCACGCCGGCATCGACGACAAGCGAATTGAGACCTACGTCCCGTACGACCAGGCCGCCTGGACCTGCCGCGCCGCCAACTCGATCTCAGACAACGTCGAGTTGTGCGGCTTCGCGGCCTGGACGCGCGAGCAGTGGCTGAACGACCACCCGCAGATGCTCGCACTGACCGCCCAGTGGCTCCGTGAGCGCGCGGTCGCTCGAGGCATCCCGTTGCGCAAGCTGACCCCCGAGCAGGTCGCGGCTGGGCAGTCAGGCGTCTGCGCGCACGTGGACTGGACGATCGGTATGAAGGACGGCACGCATACCGACTGCGGCACCGAATTCCCGTGGGACCACGTGATGAGCCTGGCCACCGCTTCCGCCCCCGCGCCCGTAGAGGAACCCTCGATGGCCGTCGAACGCTACGAGTTGCCAGCCGGCGACAACATGGAAGAGACGTTGATCGTGCCGGTGTTCAACGCCACCGACCGCGCCGAGCTCTGGATGGTCACTGGTTGGCAGGACGCGATCGTGCACGCGATGTACTTCGTCCGTGACCGGGGACCGGACCTTGATCCGAAGGTAGAGAACTGGGGCGGCACCGGTGAATGGACGTTGGTACGCGACGACCGACCCGGCTTCGACCTCGGCCAGGGCTGCACGTCGATCGCTGTCATGTACTCCTCTCCCCGCCCAATACATTGCTTGATCAGGTACCCGTCATGAGCGCACGTCACGCGAAGCCAGAGCCGGCCGCCGAGCCGGATGAGCAACACCTCACAACTGGAGACACCATGAAGATCTTCGGTAGGGAACCCGCACTCTGGCTGGCCGCGATCGCCGCCGTCGTGTCGCTGGGCTCGCAGTTCATCTGGCACCTTTCCGACACCCAACAGTCGGTTATCAACGCGGTGGCGCTGGCGCTGGTCGGCCTGCTCACCACCGCTTCGGTCGATCAGGAGAAGCTCGCGCCCGCGATCCTCGGCCTGATCTCGGCGCTGGTCGCGCTCGGCATGGGCTTCGGCTGGCATCTCGACCCAACGGATCAGTCAGTGATCATGTCTGCCGCCGCCGGCATCGTGGCGATGTTCGTTCGCACCCAGGTCACGGTCGACGCTCCGGCTCACTACGCGGACGACGAGACGGCAGAAGCAGCTGCATGATCATCCTCGGAGTTCTGTTGCTCCTGGTTCACGCCTTGCTCCTGCCGCTCTACGTGTTCTACGTCCTCGGCTGGATCTTCGTCGTGGTCGGCCTGCTCCTGTTTTTGCTCGGAGTCGTCGGGCCCACTGACCGCTATGTCGGCGGCCGAAGGTACTGGTACTGATGACCGCCCCCACTCCGCCCAAGGACCCGAGGGGCTCCGTACCGGGTACCGCTTCGCGCCGCTCGGTGGGTAGGGCGACGCCGAAGGTTAAGCCGGCACAGCGGGGCGGGGGCGCCGCTCCGAAGCCCCCCGTGCAGGAATAGGAGACTCGCGGTGACCCACGTGTTCGGATACGCCCGAGACGCGGAGACTGGTGTCCCGCTTCTCGGGCGTGAGGTCACCGCGAGTATCTATCCGCGCGGCGCCGCCAGCTTCCCGCCAATCTCCGGTGGCATTGACACGCTCATTACCGGCGCCGACGGCCGTACCGACGGTTACTGGGAACTGGTGCTGCCGTCCACGGCCGGCTCCGGCGCGGTGATGCGGATCCGTGAATGGCTCAACCGAACGCTGTATGTCGATATCCCGGAGTTGGGCAGCGACCCAACACCGATCGACGCCGAGACGATCCAGGTCAACCCAGATGACGGCAACCCGCTACCGCCGGAGCAGGCGAGCCTGTTTCTGACGCGCGCGGAACTCGGCCAGGTCTCCGGTGTCGCTCAACTCGACTCCGGCGGAAAGATCCCGCTGTCACAGCTGCCGGTCATCGAGGGTACCGACGGACAGCTGTTGCTTTCCCGCGTTGCTGGTGAAGATCTCGGCGGGCATCGCGTGGTGACGTTGTCGGAGTCGAACACGATCGTCTACGCGAGCAACGACAACTCAGGTCAGGTCGAAGCACCCCTTTGGCTGACGCTTGGCGCCATCGGAGTCGGCGCGACGGACTCGGTACTCGCCTACGGGCCGATCACCGAACCGTCTTGGAGCTGGAACCCCGGACCGGTTTATCTCGGTACCGACGGCCTCCTGACCCAGGACTCACCCGAGCCCCCCGCGCTGTTCAACGTTCAGGTCGGGTTCGCTACCAGCTCGACCCGGGTCGTCTTCGACCGCCGAGTCTCACTAGCCCTCATTCAGGAGTAGACCACCATGGCCAAGTACTTGACCAACAGCTCAGGCACCGTCACCGAAGTAGCCACACTCGTTACCTCGGCCGGTGCTGGTGACTCCGGCAAGATCCCCTCGTTGGACGCCGCCGGGCATCTGGACACTTCGTTCATGCCGACTGGTATCGGCGCCGACACCGCCGCGATCACCGCCTCCGAGGCGCTGGCTGCCGGTGACCTAGTCAGCATCTGGAACTCGACCGGCGCCAAGGTCCGCAAGGCCGATGCCAGCACCGCCGGAAAGGAAGCGCACGGCTTCGTCCTCTCCTCGGTGTCCAGCTCCGGTACCGCGACCGTCTACTTCGAAGGCTCCAACACGGGAGTCACTTCCCTGACCCCGGGCGTGCAGTACCTGTCGACCACGCCGGGCATCGCATCCGCCACCGCGCCGTCCGGTTCGGGCAACGTCGTGCAGCGGGTCGGGTTCGCCACCGCCGCAGCCGCGCTGAACTTCGACGCCGGCACCCCGATCGTTCTCGCCTGATGGCAACCCGCCGGCCCCTCGCCGTGGTCAGCGGGGCTGTTTCTGAGGTCCCGTCCGGCGACACCGTCGACCCCGCCGCGTTGCCCACGTTTGTTGCGTCGATCAGCAACGACGAAGGCTCGATCACCATAGACAGCCTCGGCAGCGGGGCGTTCAACGTCAAGGTCGCGGCGGTCATCTTCTCCAACCTCACCTCGTTGCTCGCGGGGAAGCAGGACATTGACGCTGATCTCACCGACATCGCTGGGTTGTCAGCGACCGACGGTGACTTCCTGCGCCGGGTCTCCGGGCACTGGGCCAACATCACCACCGCCGCGCTGAAGACGGCACTAGCTCTTGCCAAAGCGGACGTCGGGTTAGGCAACGTCGACAACACCTCGAACGCGACCGAGCGCGCGGCGGCAGCGACGCTGACTAACAAGACACTCACCTCTCCGGCCATCACGACTCCGACTGGCATCGTCAAGGGCGACGTGGGTCTCGGCAACGTCGACAACACCAGCAACGTCACTGAGCGCGCGGCGTCGGCGACCTTGACTAACAAGACGCTGACCAGTCCGGTGATCAACACTCCGACGGGCATCGTGGCCAGTGACGTCGGTGCTCAGCCGGTTGACTCGGACTTGACTGCTTTCGCGGCGATCAGCCCGAGCAACGACGACATCGTGCAGCGCAAAGCCGGAGCTTGGATTAACCGCACCGTCGCTCAGCTGGCTACTGATCTCGCGCTCGCCGCGACGTATCAGCCGCTGGACGCCGACCTCACCGACCTCGCGGGGCTGACCTACACCGACGGAGACTTCGTCCGCAGGGTGTCGGGCCACTTCGCCACCATCACTACGGCGGCACTGAAGACCGCGCTGAGCCTGACCGCGACCGACGTCGGCCTGGGTAACGTCAATAACACCTCGAACGTCACCGAGCGAGCCGCCGCCGCGACGTTGACCAACAAGACGCTCACTTCACCGGTGATCAGTACTCCGACCGGAATCGTCAAAGGTGACGTCGGCCTAGGCAACGTCGACAACACCTCGAATACGACGGAGCGGGCAGCAGCTGCCACGCTGACCAACAAGACGCTGACTAGTCCGGTGATCAACACCCCGACCGGTATCACCGCCAGCGACGTCGGAGCTCAGCCGGTTGACTCGGATTTGACGGCCTTCGCCGCGCTGACTCCGACCAACGACGACGTCGTGCAGCGCAAGGCTGGCGCCTGGGTTAACCGCACCATCGCTCAGCTGCTGACCGACCTTGGTCTGGCGGCGCTGTATCAGCCGCTCGCTAGCAAGCTGACCGACATCGCGGCGCTGACCGCCACGTCGGGCAACATCGTCACCGGTAACGGCACCACGTGGACCTCAGCGGCTCCGGCGGTACCGGCATGGTCTACGAAGGTCGAGACGATTGCCGACTCCTCTTCGCTGACCGGCGACTCACTGTCGGGCGCGATCCAGGTCGGGGTGTGCACCGCACTCACGCAGGCGGCCACGGTCAACCCACCGAGCAACGGCTACGTCGGCGCCGTGTACCGCTACATCATCACCGCGTCCGGTGGCGCTCGAGTGGTTACACCATCCGGGTTCGCCGCATCGACTGACAACGGTAGCGGCGCGGCGGTCAGCGTCCCGTCCGGCAAGACCATCTCGATCTTCTCTCAGTACATCGGATCGAGTGGTTGGTTGTACGGCGGCTACGAGTTGCTGGTCTGACCGATGGGATTCGTAGCGGATATCCTCGGCTTCGGCAACGCGGCGGGCCCCCATTTCGATTTCGACTACTCAACCGCGACCGGCGCCGGCATCACCAACCTCACGCAGGCACAGCTCGCATCGAGCGCTGGCGTCGCCAGCATCATCTATGCCTCGGCGGATGCTCAGTCGGTTGTGCTGCGCTCTGATGTGGACGTCGACCCGATCGCCGCCAACGGCTACCCCCGCTCGGAGTGGCGGGAGAAGGGCACCAACGGCACCACTGATCGGGCGTTCACCGACACCACCGGCGACCACATGGTCGAAGTGTTGGTCCTGCCGATGCATCTGCCGCCGATCAAGCCCGCGTTCGTGGTGCTGCAAGAGCATGACAGCGCGCAGGATCTCCTCGAAATCGTGGTACAGGGCCGCTCCGACTACGCGACCTCCGGCAAGCTCGAAGTCGCGCTGAAGGTCGCGGTCGGCGGGTCCAGCAGCAGCGCCGGCATCCCCCGGTTCATCGCCGACTACGGCACACTCGCCGAGCTGATCACCAAACCGAAGTGGCTGAACGCCAAGATCCGCACCGGCTTGATCAACGGGGGAGCGGCTGGGTGGTCCGCGTCCTGCGCCGGCGTCACGATCAACAGCTGGGACGCCGGCATCCCGACCAGGGACGCGTCGGTCAGCAACACCTGCTACTACAAGACCGGCATGTACCTCCAGACCAAGTGGACCGGTTCAGGCACCGGTGGTCTGGAGACCGACCGCAACGAGTACGGCGAAGCGGCCTGGCGCAGCATCAAGGTCACCCACAACGGCGAGTCGCTTCCGTTCATCCCGGTCACCGGCTCACGCGCCGAAGACACCATCAGCAACGTGAGGTGGGGCGCCAAGGCCGAGGGCGTCAACTCCGCGACGCCGACCGTTCTGACCCTCACTCCGGCACTTCCGGCCAGCCTCGTCAAGGACGACATGGTCTACGTTGTTGCCCGCACCCGGAGGACATCTCCGTCTACCGGAGTTGTGTCTAGTCCCGCTATCGAGTCCGTATCCCCGACGTGGAACCGGCTCTTGACTAGCAGCGGCGGGGAGTTCGCCAGTGGCGCTTTTGGCACCGACTTGACCAGCCACTCGCAGCGGATGCGGATCTGGTGTCGGCCGTGGTTCTCCGGAATGGCCGCACCCGCCCTGACCTTTACATCGGGGGTCCCCGAAGACATCATGTCCGCGCAGTGCTTTGCCATCTACGGCGGCAAGCTCGGAGCTGTCGCTGAAGTCGTTGACCAGGTCCCGGCGAACTTCAACTACGGCGCGAGCAGTACCACGATCCTCGGCCCCACCGCCGCGCTACCGGCTGATGCTGAAGCTGGTTCGCTCGCTCTTGCGCTGCTGGCCAACGAGTTCAACGTGACCAGCGGCGCGGCGACCACGGTCTCCGGAGACGGGTTGACCTGGGTCGAGGGTGGTGAAGGCATCGGGACCACCATCGCTTTCCAGGCATGGGCCAACGACCACGCCATCGTGCCGGGAACTGCCGGTCAGGCCATCACCGCCAAGCAGTCCGCGAACACGGCGCACACCACGGGCAAGTCGGCGTCCGTGTTGATGACGCTGAAGCGGGCCAAGAAGCGCCGTCACCACAACCGAGTCCCCACTTCGACCGGATGACCGAGGAGACAGAGTGACGATCAAGTGGCACGAGGAACGAATCGAGCGGACTCAGTTCCCGGTTGACGCTGAAGGCGCCAAGGCAGCAACACCCTTCCTCCCGCTCCGATCTGAGAAGCTTCTTCGGGCTACAGGTATGTGGGTCCGAGTCTGGAGCTGGGCGAATTCTGTCCCGGGACACGCAGTGCCCGACTTCGCTGCCGCCTTCGACGTCTGGGGCATGAGTGAATTCGAGGGGCAGGAGAACGGCTACTCGAATTACCAGCTTATGGGCGGCCGGAGCGAGTACAGCGCACTGACGCAATTCCTGCCACTCTATTCATTGACCGTTCGTCGTCTACCAGCGGTATCACAGGTTTGATCTCGGTCGCTGAGCAAGTTAGCCCCGCCGCTCAGCGACCGAAGGTTGTGCTGGACAACCACAGCCGACACGCTAGTCGCAGCACCACCGGCCCAGACTTCGCCGGAAAGCGAGCGGTAGCCCAACATCTTGTCCGCTCCCCGCCGGTAGCCTCGCGGATTGCCGCCGCGCCGAGGCTGCAACGAAGAAGCCCGTCACCCCATTCCGGGTGACGGGCTTCTTTGCGTTTCGAGGCAGATCAGTCGCACTTCTCCGTGTGCGCGGTAGCTGCGGTGATCACAGCCGGTGAGTCATCGTGCCCGATCCGCCAGCCGATCGAGAGCAGAACCAGGCCAGCGGCTACGGCTGCCGCAACCCTGGCACCGGTGGTCGGGTGGACGACGGCCTCGGGTGCCCGGTGCCCCGCCATCAGCGACAGCTGTTGATGCCGGGGTACCAGGATGCCGGGATAGCGGCGCCTCGCTGCATCTGGTAGTCGACGTAGGAGAACTGGTCGTAGGGGACGTTGTTCTCCAACCAGCGAACCAAGCACTCGCAGTAGGAAGCCGGACCGCCGCCTTGTTCACAGGCACCGGTCGCTACAAGCTTCACACTCTCGGGGTAGGAATACCGAGTAGCGCAGCCGGTGATCGGCAAGGCGAGCAGTACGGTGGCCAGGATCAGGGCCCTCATCAGTGGTGGCCAGCCGCCGCGCCGATCGCGCTGAAGAGCCAGAACAGCGACCAGAATGAGCAGCCGATGATGCTGAAGATCAGCCCCACGGTGCCGAGCGCGTGCTGCTTGAGGCCGACCTTCTTCGCCTCGTCGCGGCCGAGCAGCGCGAAGATCAGGCCGAGAATCGAGACCGGCGACAGCGCGCCGAAGATGAAGCCAAGGATGTCCTGCCAGGAAACCTCGGCGTGGGTACGTAGCGCGTAGATGGGCGCGGGATTGATCGGAAACTGCTCAGTCACGGGAGTCTCTTTCGTTGGGCGAGAGTGGTTCGTTCCACTACTACTATGCCACAGATTGAGGCACTCTGACTACGGGTCACCCAACCGAGTGGGGAGATCTGGGAACTTCACCCCTTTTCCGGGGTGAGGTTGGCCGGCACCGGGAGCTCAGCCAGCTTGATCTTCGGCAGTTTCGTCTTCGGCCGCTCAGTCACCCGTTGCCTTCTTCCAAGAAGCCATCGAGCCGATCTTGACGCACACCCAACCGCGCATGATGAACCACTCGTGCACGTTGCCGCAGCGACAGCGACGCTTCTCGCCCGGTCGCGGGTACGGCCACACCATCTCGAGGCAGTCGTGTGGCTTCATGACCGCATGCACCTCGGCGCAATACAGCTGAGCGCGCACTGCTCTTCACTGCGCGAGCACGCAAGCACCTGGTCGCCGCTACGGACGACCGTCGGGAACGGCACCACGGCCCGCATGATGAACGCCGCCAGCCACGAGTAGTAGCGCTGCGCCATGGCCGGCTCCGGCAACTGAGTGATCACGGCTTCTCCTTGGCGAGTCTCAGGGCTGTCAGATATAGCCACGCCGCCGCCGCGTAAGAGGAGCAGTAGATCTCCTCAGACCCGAGAGTGAACAGCCACATCCCGTCCTTGCGAATGATCTTCACGCGGGGAGTTCCTTTGTGGTGCGGACCCGGGCGACACTTCGCCGCACGACGAGTCGGGTTGTCTTCACGGTCACGATCGCGGCGAACATCCAGATACCGGCGATCAACGACAGCGCGATCTTGACGTCAGTCGGGTCTTCCTTCATCGACATGGCTTTCTACTTCCCTGGGCGGGGTGGACAGCTGTGCGCGGAGCTTCGTCATCGACCACCGGAACTGACCGCGCGGGCCGGGGGTCTTGAACTCGTACTTCACCTTGCCATCGCGCTGCCAGGTGAGCAGCGTCTTGCGGGTGACGCCGAGCTTCGCAGCGGCAACTCCGGTTCGTACGATGTCACTGTCAGTCACTAGGTCATCTCTCATTGTGGGGCTTAAACTACCGCAGATGGTATCAGTTAGCTACACTAGACGGACACCCACCCGCGACTGGGAGCCGACGTGGCCACGCCCAAGATCAGCAACGACCGACGCGCCATGCTGCGCATTGCCAACCACCTCATTACCGCAGCTGGAAGGCTGTACGTGACCCAGAATGGCGAGCCACTGACCCCCGCGCAGGAGGACGGCAACGACTTCGCCGAGGACATGATGTTCTTCGCCAACGAGACCCGGGAGCGCTTCGGCAAGGAGCCACTACCACTACGCAACACCGCCGTCGGCACCCAGAAGAAGGACGACTGGACGTGACGTCGCCCGGAGGTGGTGACGCTACGAAGTCGTCTGATGACAAGATGACGCCGATGCGTCGGATGATGTGGGGCGCCGCCACGATCCACGTTCTCTCCGGTCTCGCCGCGACGATCGTCTACATGGGTGGTGGCTTCTTCTCCGACGGGTTCCGGGGTCTCGCGGTGCTCGCGATTGTCGGTGGCTTCTGGACGATCTGGGCGAAGAACGAAGACCAGCAAGACCGCGACGCGTGGCTGTTCCGGATGCCGACGCAGCAGAACTCCGGCCCGAAGACTTTCTCAGACTTCCGCGACGACACCCGAGGACCCCGCGCATGAGCAACGAGATCAACGTCGAGCTGCCGCCCGAACCCGCTCCTGGCTCCGTAGTACTCACCGTTAAAGGCACCGCGTACCAGCGTGGCAGCGGCGCAGTGGCCCAGTTCTTCTGTGGCTTCGACTGCACCTGGACTCCGGCCGGCGGAACCGTCGCGTTGCCGTGGGTGTCTTTGGTCGCCTCTGGACCGTTGCTGGTGCTGACCAACGACGAGACCACTCACTGGCTGTGCGAGCAGGAGCGCAAGGGGTACGTGTCGTGACGGCCTCGGTGCAACGTGCCGGACGGGTCTTCGAGCTCGACGTCGTCAACACCTTGACCGCCGAGCGACGACGCCGTGGTGAGCGACTACTCCGGCTGCTGGAAAACGCGGTTGATCACGGTTTCGAAATCTGGCTGCGTGACCCGAACACCGGAACAAGAGAGAGGGTGCATCTGCTGTGAGCAGTGGAGACGAAGGCGTGACTTTCGGGCGGCGGCGCGGATGGCCGCCAATAACCGCTGAGGAACGGTTGCACCAGCGAGGCTACATCGTGCCCGGCATCAGCGGCTACGTCTACCGGGCACCTGGCGCCGAGCAACTGGTCATGAACGAGCTGATCGGCATGGTCACCGAACGCCCGTTGAGCACGGAAGACGCCGTCGAGATCAGGGCGTCGGCGCGTCGCATCATCAGCTTGGTCCGCTACCACACGCCGTGATCGTTCCGCTCTGAGGGGAGAATCGAAGTCATGGGAGAGGTGCCGGATCGGTGGCCTCCGCTGCCCGGCACCCCGCTTCGTAAAGCGCTCGCCGAGGCGGTGTTTGAGCACGTCAAGAGTGGTGAGCTGACCTACCGGGAGATCGCTAACAAGCATAAGCTGAGCTCGACGTCGATCGTCACCAGGCTCTACCGCGAGGCGATCAAAGCGGGCTGGACAGAGGAGACCCGGGAAGAGGAACTCAGTCGTCTGGCGGCCTGGCACGAGCGGCTCGAAGAGGGTTTCGAGAGCGCGCTGTCCGCCGGTGACCACGCCGCGATCCCCGGGTTGGCGAAGGCCGCCGCCGAGATCTCCCGCGAGCTACGCAAGATCTACAACATCGACGTGACCCCGACGATCAAGATGCAGAACATCAATGCAGGTGGCTTGGACGCGCCGGCACCAGACCCGGCGGTAGGCCGCTGGGCGAAGCAGTACAAGGACTCCAACCTCTACCGGGAGAGAACCGATGGAAGCGATTGACCCCGAGACGGTCCAGGACATGAAGATCGAGATCCAGGAGCTGCGCCACGCTGTTCGATCACTATGTAGCGTCGTGGAAGACCTCGCGGACAACCCGATCGCGCACATCTACAACAAGATGCCGTCTCCCGGTAACCGCGCCCGGACCATCGTGACGTTGCTGGATGAGCAATGAGTCTGCAGGCCGAGGTGCCGACTGACGAGCTGTGGATTACCGGCCCGCCGTGGTGGCCGGCGCACGAGTACGTCACGGCCCTCGACGGCAGAGACATCCGTCGCCAGGACAACCGCTACGCGATGTGCCGCAACAACCCACTGCTATTCGGACTGCTCTACTTCCCGCATCTGATGCTGCAACGCGACCCCCGCGACCCGGCCGCGCCGGAACGGATCTACCTCTCGGATCTGCACTGCGACATGGCGAAATCGGCGGTGCGCTGGGCTCGTGACGACATCGGCATCGGCGAGATCCGAGACGCCTGGATCGCACCTCGCGGCGCGGCGAAGTCCACCTGGCTGCTGGTCATCCTGGTGATCTGGGCGCTCGCTTTCGGACACCTGCGGTTCATCGTGCTGCTCGGTTCGACGCGCAAGGCGATCGCTGACACTCACTTCAAGAACCTGGTCGACGAGCTCACCGGCAACGAACTGATCTCCTTCGACTTCCCGAACCTGACCAGCCCGGAGCGCAAGCCGCAGACCTCGGAGTACCGCGCCGGCAACGGAACCGTCGTCATCGCGCGCGGCCTCGACGAATCGAACCTCGGTCTGAACATCAAGTCGATGCGACCCGATGGGCTGTTCATCGACGACCCCGAAGCCGACGAAGGCAACTTCAGCCTGACTAAGAAGGACAAGAGGATCGCCACGATTCGTCAGGCGGTGCTCGGCATGAATCTGCGCGCGGTGGTGCAGTGGGCCGGCACGACGACCGCCTACAACTGCCTGGCGCATGATCTGGTTCGCTCCGCCGTCGGCGAGGACACCTCGGAGTGGGTCGCCGAGACCGGGTTCCGCTGCCACTACTACCCGGTGATCATCACCGATGGTGGCACCACGCAGCGCAGCCTCTGGCCGGTGATGTGGCCGATGAGCTACTTGCTCGAGCACCGAGGCGAGCGGGACTTCGAGCTGAACTTGATGAACCGCCCGTTGACTAACAGCGGGACCATGTGGACGCAGGATAGCTTCGTCTACGGCATCCCCGAGTCGTGGGCGCGCGGCTTCTCCCGCTACCTGCTACGCATCGACCCGGCCGTCACCTCGAAGGCGACCAGCGACTACACCGGGATGTGTGTCGCCGCCTACTCAAGCTCCGCTCGGTCGGTCGGCATCTTGATGGCCAACGCGGTGCGGGTCGACCCCGACGGGTTACGGACCAACGCTGAGCTTGCTCTTGCCCAGTTCCCGGAGATCCGCGAGATTCAGGTTGAGGGTAACCAGGGCATGGACTACGTGGCGCGGGTGCTGCACGGGCTGCCGAAGCACATCAAGGTGACGTTGCCCCGCTCCGCTGCCGGCAAGGACGCCTCGGTGGCCTCGAAGGCAACCCGGTTCGGGGTGGCGTTCAACTACTACCAGCGCGGCATTGTCCGCCATGCACATCAGTTTCGGATCGTCGAGGACCAGATGCTCGGCTTCCCGAACGCGGCGTTCGACGACGGCGCTGACGCGGTGGTGGGCGCGGTGAACGAGCTGTTGCATCATCTCCCGAAGCTGTAGAGCCGCCTCAAACTGTGGCATAATGGTGGGATGGAACCCGACATGGACGGCATGATCAACGAGGAGTTGTGGAGCGACGAGCGGATTGGTCGGGAGCTGAATCCGGAGAAGCCGCTGAGCCCCCACTCGGTGCGCCGCGAGATGTCGCGGGCGAAGATCCCGATGCGCAGCGGCCGTAGCGCGCGGCTGGTCCGAGCACTGCTAGCACGGCGCGCGAACCGTGGTTCCGGTGCAGCTGATGAGTGACTGTGTTTGACGGCCCGGTCCACAAGCTCGGGCCGCATGAGCGAGCGCACTACGAAGCAGCGAAGGGTCTCGGTTGTCCTGGTCAGGTCTGGTACGACAAGGCCAACAACTTGTACCGCTGGGAAACCCGCATCAACACCAATCTACAAGGCGCCATCGTGAACGCGGCAGGCTACCTAGCCGGGGGATTCGACTCAGATGCTGCCCTCGAAGACATCCTGGTCGACTGCCGACGATCGAAGGTCACGGTGGAGTCAGTATTCGAGACCGCCAGGCCGTACGCCGACCGGGGACAACGCTACGGGGCCGGGCCACCGGAGCCACCCCCCACGGCCGGGGACCGGGTACGCCGTCGCGGCCGCACGTCGTCAGCGACCAAGAAGCGCGGCTTCTTCTACTGGGGGTAGGTCACGTCACGTGGAGGAAGCAGAAGTGGGCAGCATCGACGTCCGCGCCATCGTGCGGGTACTCGCCACCGGTGAAGAAGGCAAGGTCAAGTACTTGGCGTACCGAGCTGTGGCAAGGCGCCCGATGGCCGGCGCGTTCGTCAAGTTCAAGGGCGAGAACTTCGCGCGCTGGTACCCGCTGACGGCGCTGCGACCGGTGGGCTGAGCGCCCGATTCCAGTACCCTGGGAAGCGAGGAGTTAACCGCCAGCTAGGGAGTCCACGCGCGCAAGGACGGTCATGATCCGGCACCTATCCAATACCGAGTAGCCGTACCTGCTCCTCACGCCAAGAAGCCCCGCTCCGGTGATCTGGAGCGGGGCTTCTGCCTTGGGCGGGTTTCTACACAGTGGTCAGTGCGCGCAGCAGGTTCTTCTTCGCGCCGACCCACGTCTTGTTGCTGAACCGCGACCCGGTGCCGTGTAGCTCGGTGGTCGGGATGCCCAGCCAGAAGCGTGACAGGACGTACTCACGCTGACCCGGTGGCAACGCGTCCAGGGCCAACGACAGCCGTCCCTCGTGGTAGCCCAGGTCGACGGCTTCGAGGCTCTCCGAGTGGCTCAGCGCCTCGAACAGCGCTCCGGTGGACGTCTCGTTGTTCAGCCCCCGGCGCGGCGCGGCGAGCTCATCGCGGATCCAGTTACGCATCTTGTTGCGGGCGACGCCGATGCACCACCCCTCGAGCGCATCGGCGTCGCTGAGCAGGTGGACCGGAACCGTCGGCAGTGCACGCCACACGGCAACCCAACCCTCCTGGGCCAGGTCGTCGGCGTAGCGGGACTGGCTGCCAAGCATCTGAGCGGCGCGGCACCGGAGCTTCGGTCCGAGGAGGGTGAGAAGTTCGACGTCGGAGATCACGCCGGCAGCGCTACTTCGAGGCCGAGCAGGTCGTAGCGCTCGTAGACACGCTTGCGGCCGTGGTGCGCCCAGCGCCGGTACACCCCGCCCCACAGTCCTTCTTCGCGGGTGGTGTCACCTTCGGCGCGGCACTGGTTGATCAGCGGGCAGCCGGCGCAGAACCGCAGGGCCGAGCGCTGGATCTCTTCGGGGATCGACCGCACACCTCGGCGGCCTTCACGGTGGTCGAACTGGAACTCCTGATACAGCCCGGCGCAGGCGGGACGATCCTCGGCGTGGTTCAACGTCGGACGGTCCAACATCAGGCGCTGCAAGAGCTTGATCGGCAGGTCTTCGAGGGCTAATTCATCGGAACTGGGGAGTCTGTTGTTACACGTGGGGATGAGCATGTGCGGGGTGCCTCCGTTGGGCGGGGAGCCTGGAGTGCTGTGTACAACGACCGAGCGGGGGATCGGTTACTCAGATGGACGCGGCGAATCGCCAGAGGTTGCTCCTAGTGCAACAAGACGCGTGAGCTACACCCGAATGGGCTACTGGACGCTCAGCACCGTGATGTGGTCGACGACCGGGTTCAGGGCCCACCGGCGACCGGACGACTCCTCGTGGACATAGAGCCAGTCGGAGATGTCAGTCTCCGAGCGAGCGATGACTCGACCGAACCTCGTGCCGATCGGCATGTCGTGCCACCGAACCCGAACCCCGACCTTCAGAGCCAGAATCTGACTCGTCGTGACGTCGGTGCTTACCACCATCACTGTGGTGTTCGGCTCGCTCACGGGCTTCGCGCAGGAGTTGTTCGATGACGCCACCGTGATGCGGGGCGCCGGCAACAGGCTGGTGGCAGGGTTGTCCAGGACGGGGTAGGTCATGGCGGGCGGGGACCTTCCAGGTGTAGATCGTCTTCGGGGCGGGGTTGTCGTGGCGTTCGGTCTTCAGCGGCTTCACCGGTGCGAGCGCCTGGGTCTGCTCGATCGTTGGCCTCTCCCATGCGACATCCACAACGGGCTCCACGAGCGAGGCGACGGCACCGGAGCGGGTGCGCAACTGGCTGGGTATCCCGTCGGCAGGCAACGTGTCGATCAGCGGCGGACCGATCTCACCCGGCATCGGGCGCTCCGCTCGGAAGCTGGTCTCGTGCGTCGGGGTCAGGAGCCCCACCAGGGTCAGCACCAGGAACACCGAGGCGGTGGAGCCGACCAGCTTCGTGAAGGGGAAGCTCCACAGCACAAGCAGCCGGGGCCCCCACGAGGCAATTTCGGCTGACGTCCAGGTGATCGCGCGGCGTGGGCGGGACGGCGGGACGATCAGCACGTGCCGGCCTTTATTCACCGACCACATCCGGGTGGTGCTCGATCACGGTCTCGATCGCCAGCAGCAGCGCCGCCGCCAAGTCGATCTGGTCTTCCTCGGTCATGTGCTTGCGGAACGGGCGGGGGACCCGTCGCATGATGACCTCTTCGACCTTCTGTACCGCCGTGAGGCAGGCGTTCGAAGCGGGATCAGCGATCAGGAGAACGGAGGGCACGGGGAGCTCCCTGGGTGAAAAGAATCCGGTGGGCGGGTGGGACAGTTGTGAATAGCATTCCACGCCAGTACGCCGAACGCCGTGCCATCGCCCGAAGAAGATCACGGTAACGCAGCCCGTCACGGGTGGCGCGCATGTACTCGATGTTCAGCTGGATGACCAGGGCAGCGAGATCCTGCTCTTTGTGACTGTGGAACACCGAGTCTTCAGCGGCGATGTGCTTAGCGAGGGCATACGCCTCGGTGAGGCTACGCGCGCCGTCGCGGTGGTGCTCGTTGTCGAACACCTGGTTCAGCTTCACTTCGATACCTGCTTCCAGTGGATCACGCGGTTGATCGCTTCGAGGCGGTCGGTCAGCTCCCGGTACTCGAAGCTGTCGATGAAGACCAGGCCCAGTTGACGGTTGATCGCGCGCTGGCCGTTGCGCAGCTCAACTGGGTTCCACCGCGTGTAGAGGTTGTTCCAGAACGACATCGACTGGCGGCGCTTCACGGGGTCAGCTCGATCGTCGGCTTAACGCCGGTGGCCCAGTCGATCAAGTACCTCTGAGTACCCTGGGACAGCCCCGCGAAGTCTCGGGAGGCGGCTTCCAGAATCCGGGACTTGTGGTCGGGCTTGGCCTCGGCGTCGCGGTTGGGCACCGGCTTCGACTCCGGCACCCGGATCGGGAGTTCCAGTTCGTCGCGCAACTTCTTGTTCTCGGCCGTGAGCTGGGTGCGGTTACGTTCGAGCGCGTCACGCTGGTTGCGGATCTCCTCCGCTGTATCCAACAACCGAGAGATCCGCTCTTCGAAGTGAAGTCGCTCGTTGAGCCGGGCGTGAGCAGCCTTCTCGAGCTGCTCGTCAGCCCAGAGCCGGTACTGGTTCAGCGTGGTGGTGGTAGTGCGTGAGGCATCCTTTCCGGCAGCGGAGCGGGGCAACGTCACCTTGATGTGCTTCTTGATCACAGCTTCGCTCCTAGCTGACGCAGTGTTGATATCGAGTTTCGGATCGAGCGGTGGTCGCTTGGTGTCGAGGGGAAGAAGCACAACCCGCCACCGGGAGCCTTCGCTTTGTAGTGCCCGGATCTCTTACCCAGAGTCACTTCCCAACCCTGGGCTTCGAGATCACGAACGAGCCGCTCCGTGTCTCGGTTGGTCACAACACCGCGCCCATGGAGCGCAAGTCAGACACCCAGTTACGAACAGACCGGGGATCCGTTGTGGCCGCCGAACAGAAAACGTACGGGCCTTCGCCGTTCGGAGTCTTCGCCTTGTAGTAGGTGCCGTTGCGGGTTTGGCTGACTTTCCAACCCTGACTCTGAAGCCGGGCTGCTAGTTGATCTGGGGTCATGACTGGGTCTCCTTGTCTAGGAACTTCTTGGTCTCGATGGTGGTGCGCTCGTAGATCTTCGTGTAATCGGTGAGCACCTTGCGCGCGGCTACCTGCAACACCGAGGCCAGCGAGTTGACCGGGAATCCAGCGGTGATACCGAGCTTGTCGAACAGCTCCCCAATCAGCTCAGAGGTCTTCACCCCGATCTCAGCGGCGACGTCGTCGAGGCGACCAAGCGACGGGGCCGAGCGAGCCGAGGAGCGGGTCATCTCGATGACGGGGTGACCGTTGATCAGGCCGATGGACTTGTCGTTCTCCTCCAACAGCGCCTGGATCTTGCCCTTGGCCTCCTTCTCCTCGGCCGAGTCAGCTTCAATGCGGGCCCGCAGCGTGATCAGCTTCTCGTACCAGTCACCGAGCACATCTATCGGCATCGCGTCCGGGCTGACGGTCTCCTCGGCCGCCTGAAGCTCGGTCTCGATGGTGATGGAAGCGGTGGCCGGGTCGACGACCTTCTTGGCCCTGGGCGGCATGTTCCTGCTCCTTCTTTGTGGTGCTGCTTCGGTGTCGGGTTGAGCGGTTACCGGTTGCGGCCGTAGCCCCGGTCACCCGGGTCCAGGTAGCCGTCACCGCCGCAGTTGCCACAACCGTTGTCTGCACCAGCCCGGCGAGACGTGGTACGCAGTGCCTTCGGGATCGGGCTACGGCCGCGATTGCACAGGGGACAGGGCTTGCGCATCTTGTTGGGATCGGTGCGGCTACTCATCGGCTTGGCCAAGAATCCGGAGCCCGACGCTTTCTTCGCGGCGGCACGGGCCTTGTCCTCATTCATGAGGCGCCTACTGTACGAAGCCATGATGCAATCATACCATAAAGGGCCTCGGCTTGTGGCAAGAATCAGACAACCAGAAGACCGCGACGGAAGGCGTTGGCAACGGCGGAAGCGCGGTCCACGGCGCCGAGCTTGCGGTACAGCGAGGAGATCGCTCGGGTCGCGGTGCCGGAGGACAGCTCGAGCTTGCGGACGATGCGTTCGTTGCTGAAGCCCTGGGCGATGAGCTCCAGACACGCCAGCTCCCGGTCGGTGAACATCATCGCTGACCCCGGAAGCCGGTCACCGCTCAGCCCTTCTTCTTGCCGGACGCGGTGCAGTAGCCATCGCTGCCGTCGGGGGTCGCGGACTTGAAGGCGCAGTTCCCGGTCAGCAAGTCATCGACCAGGCCGAACACCCCGGCCCCCTCGACCGTGGCGCAGAAGACTTCCTCGACTCGGTCGGTCTCGGTCACCGACTTAACGACCCAACCGCGACCGGGCTTCGATGTGTCCGCGAGGCGACCGACCACCCGCTCCGCGTGGTGCGGCAACAGGAAGAACCACCCGGGTAGGTCCCGCACGTTCAGGTCGATCTTATATAAGTTCGTCGGCTCGGTGCCGTAACCGACCCGCGACGAGGTGCTGATAATCCCGTATCGGATGCCCGTCACCGCCGCTACGTCGCGCACAAATTTGATGGCGGTTCGATCAGCCGAGGAGATCCCGCACTGGCCGGCTTTGGATACGGACCCGTCGGCAGCGAAGTACCCGGCCAACCAGCTGATCAGCTCCGAAGCCGGGAGTTCGATCGACGGGCGGCTCTTCCAGGCGCGGTCGATGCCGTAGAGCCACTGCATTGTGTCGCCGTTGGCGGCTGGGTACTCGTGCGCGACGAGCTCGGGGAAGTAGTCGAGCATCCCGGCCTTGCGGCTCCGGCCGTACACCGAGAGCGTGCCGACCTTGCGAGTTCCGTGCGTCTTGGTCCCGTCTCCGTAGACGAACCCGCGCGCCACTGCCTTCCGATCCTGCGCCACCGCGTCGGGGGCTACCCGGATGCCAGTGAGTCGGTGGCCCGGCCGTAGCTCCACGGTCAGCATCTCGGTACCGTTCTCCAGGATCCACCGGTGCTCAGCCGTGGCGTGCACGATCTTGGTGGCGTTGTGCCGGCGCAGCTCGACTTTGTGCAGCCGCTGGGCACCGAATGACCGGACCGGCACCGACTCGAAAGTGCCGAAGCCCTCGGCCGTCGGGACCAGCAGCTCGTGCTTGCCGCCGGCCAACTCCGAGATCGGGCGGACCCCCTGACGAGTCACTACCTCGGTCTCCGCTGCCAGGCAGAAGAAGCAGTGCCCACCGGGGGTCTCGGGAATTCTCATCGGCTCGACACCGGCTTCGGACAGCTTCTGCACCACCTGCATCCGGGCGAGCGCCTTCACCGCAATCATCGGGTCGAACGGCTCGGACCAGATGTGCAGCGCCGACAGCTTCTTCGCCCGGCCGAGGAAGCAGATCCCGACTCGGTTCACCTGGTAGCCGGCGTTGAGGTAGCCGAGTCCGTAACAGTGCGCCTGCGTCCTGTACGTAGGACTGGGGCCTTCGCTGACGTACTTGGTGTACTGCGAGTCGCCGAGCACCTTCCAGTCCAGCACGGTACCGGTGGGGGCATGGAACACGTCGCAGGAGCCGCCGAGTCCCAGTCCTACGTCAACGCGGCGTTCGGTATGCCAGATCGGAGCGGTCGGCCAGGGAGGATTCGCGGCCTCGAAGCAGTCCGCGAGCCACGCGTGCACGGCGGTGCCGACGATTGACGGCCACGGATCATGCAGGTCACGCGTCGGCGGTCGATCTGACATCTGGAAGGCAAGTTGCCGCGCGCACGGGGTGCCGACCTGTGACGGGCCGATCGAGCGCTGCAACGACCGTGGCGCGTTGCTGGCGAACAGCTTGATCTGATGGATGATCGGGGTCCGCAACCCGGTCTCGTCAGCGGACGCCGCGAGGTCTGACTTCGTCGGAACGAGCACACCGAGCGCCATGTCAGTCCCCCAACTGGTTCGTCGTGCTCGGGTATTTGGCCTCCAGGCTCAATGTCGCGTGCACCTGCGCCATCAACAGGTACGGGACCGTCCAGCTGTCCGGCTCCGCCTGTTGATGGCTCTGCTCGATTGCCAGGTTCAGCTTCCGCTCGGCCTCGGCTCGATGCTCGGCGCGAGTCATCGTCTTCACAGCAGTCCCCCGTCCTTCGGTGGTTTGCGATTGTTCAGGGCACCGGTGAGGAGAATCAGCAGCGCGACCAGGACCAGCGCCCCGATACCGACCCAGCAACCGGTGGTCACGGCTTCTCCGTCATCTCGGCGGCGGCTCGGGCGTCAGCGGCTGCGGCCCGTTCCAGCTTCGCGGCGACGTGTTCGGCGGCCATCAGGTTGAACACGATCGCGGCGGCGTGGTCTTCTCCGTCATTGGTTCCGGTGATCCACTGCATCATGTGCCGCAGCGCCGACGACTTGGCCCGTTGCAGCGCGTCGTCGTCGGAGAAGGATTCCCAGTTCCTCGGACTATATTTTTCTGCCCCCTTGGCCATGTGGACCGCGCACCGGGTCAGCAGCTGCTCCTCGAACGGCACACCGCGCGGCAGCAGCAACTCGAACCGGGCTCGGTCGCCGTGGCTCTCGCGCATCCCGCCACCGGCGAACGGCTCGTGCTGCATGTCCTCGACACCGGGATCGGTGAGCCGCCGTCCAGCGGTCAGCCACTCGTTGAGATCCTCTTTGGACACGGATAGGAGACGGTTTTTCACGAGCTGACCATCCCTTCGTCGTGCATCCACTCACCAGAAGCTTCGATGTCAAGCACCTGGTGCGGCACCGGCACGAACACCTCAGCGGCCGGCGGCAGGAACGGGTCCGGGTTGTAGATGTGTTCGACCCACGGCACGCCGCAGTTGCAGCTCTCTGTCATGATCAACTCAATTCCCTGGGCGGGGTGTTGTCGTACGTCGGCGGGATTCGAACCCGCATCACCCATCATCTGGGACTCTGCCAATTGAGCTACGACGCCAGGGCGGTGTTGCCGAGTGAACGGCTGGCTAGCTACCCACGGCCCCTTCACCGGTGATCCTCTACTCTGAGCGTCCCGTTCGCAGCGCTACTACTAGGGCATCCTCGCCACCGGCTGTTTGAGATGCGAAGCGTGGGTTTCAGGCCGCCCCGTTGACCAGGGATCCTGGCCGTACCGCCCACGCTTCACATCGTTCCGATCTACCTCGTTGTTCCTGGGTGCCGGCCGAGAGAACTCGGATGCGGACCAGGTCACGGTCGGCTGCGGCCCTCGGAACGACAGGCTCAGCACTTCACGGGTCTCTGTGGAGTTGTGTTCCGCGAGTTATGCGGTCTGGGTGGGTACGGCCTGCTGGGCGTGCAATCCCGCGATAGCCGCCTCGACATCGAACTTCGGGACCGACACCGGAGCAATCTGCGGCTGCCACTGCGGCTGTGCCACCGGTGCGGGAGCCTGGTAGACCGGTTGAGAAGCCGCTGCCGTGAGCTGCGGGGTCCACTGCGGCTGCGCAACCGGGACCTGCTGGGCCGGCGGCTGGTAGTTCTGCACCTGACCAACCCACTGCGGCTGCGCAACCGGCTGCTGAACCTGCGGTGACTGGCCCCACATCGGCGCGGCGGCCGGGGCGGGCACTACAGAGGCAGCCTGGTCAGCGGCAATTTTCGCGGCTCGCTCGGCGTCGATACGACCGGGGAACGCGGCATCCCAGCCGGCGACGTAGGACAGCTCGTCACCTTCAAGGGGAATCAGCTTGCCGTAGGCGTTGCCGGACTGCCCAGTTACCGTGATGATCTTCACCGGCAGTGGCTCGGCGGGCGTGCCGTCGGTCTTCACGTAGCCCTTGATGTGGTCCACGATCGCTTCGGCGCCCCAGATCACCGAGACATGCACGGTGTTCGCGGCGACGTCCACGATGTCGCAGATCACGACGTCCTTGGGCTTCGGAAAACGCTGCGTCACGAACTGCGGCCGGAACTCCCGGGGCACGACGATCAGCGGCTTGTTGGCGTTGTAGCGGGGATCGAATGACCCGGCCTTTCCACCAGTGGGGGGCGGGGTGAAGGTTCCTAGAGCGATGGGACTCACCTGTCTCTGTCTCGTGACGTTTCGTATTAGTGCTGTTCACGGTACTGCTCAGTAGTGTTCCGATGCGGTGCGACTTACTACTCTGCCATCATATCACCTTGCAACCTGGGATGCGACGTAACTGGCGATCGAGTTGACCACGTTGTTGCGCTGGCCGAACTCGATCACATCAGCGATATAGCCAGCATCGGCGTTGTCGGGCTGTGGGTGCGTCGGGTTGATCCGCCGAGCGACCGCGCGAGCGGAGTCAGACGCCGGCCGCTTGCGCCACGCGGCCATCGGCGCGAGGAAGTTCGGTGCGGAAGTTTCATCGGCCGCGAAGTCGATGGTTTTGCGGTAGGCGTCCTCGGCACCGAACAGCTGTTCCTTCACCGCGATGTAGTCGACCTGGTTGCCCCGTTCGAACCAGCTGATCGGCACGTACTGGGCTTCTACGGTGCCGTTGGGCGGAGTGACCATCACCGCGATGGCGATGCCCCGGATCTCACGGCCGTTGTGGATCGGCGCCCAGAGGTGACCACCGGTGCTGCGGATCATCCAGCCTTCCCGCGCGGTGAAGACCGGCTTCGGCTCCTTCTTCGGTCCGCGCAACTTCAGTCCCTGCACCGCGCCTGGCGCCTTCACCTCCGGGCGCTCTTCCTCCTCGCCGAACAGATCCCCGCGCACCGAGCCGACGTAGCCGGTGACCATCGCGGTCGCCACGTCTCCTTCAGGCTCTTCCTTCAGCGCGACCAGCGCCTCCCGCATCCCGGTCTTCAGCCGCTCGATGATCGAACCCTTGCGGGCGGCCTCGGCGACCATGTCGGAGACCCGCCGCTCGATCGCGGTGAGGTCGTCGATCGTCTTGGCCGGCGGCGTGCTCGCGGTGAGCGCCAGGTCGATGCCCTCGGTCGTCGTGTTGAGCAGCCCATCCAGCGGCTCGACCGTGCGGCGAGCGAATTCGGTGAGCCCCGGCAGCTTGTCGCCGTAGTTCTCGGCGGTGATCTTGATCTGCTCGGTGCTTCGCTCGCCGTCGTTCTGCCGCTCACGCAAGGCATCGGTATGCGCGGCGATGCGGTCCAGCCAGCCGCCTCGAGCCCGGTCAGTCCGCTCGAGCAGGTCGGTCAGCTGCTCACCGTCGCGCGCTTCAAGTACATCGGAGTCGGTCAGCGCCTCGACACCCGCGAGAGAGTGACCGTCACTGGCGCCAGCGACATCGAACACCGTGGCGAAGCGCTTGCCCGGTGCCGGCCGCAACGCTCGACCCACGGCCTGGCGGAAGAAGATCCGGGAGCGGGTTGGGCGGGCCAGGACGACGGTGTCGGTCATCGGGACGTCGAAGCCTTCGCTGACGATGCCGACGTTGCACAGCCAGCGGATCCGGTCTTCGCGGAAGTCACTGATGATCTTCTTCCGGCTGTTCTTGTCCATCGTGCCGTCGATGTGGCCGCACGTGGCACCGAGATCGTTCATGATCTGAGTCAGGTGCTTGGAGCTGGCCACGGTCGGCGCGAAGATGACGCCCTTGCTGTCGGGCAGCTCGCTCATCACCGCCTTTGCCACAATCTCGAAGGCGCCGACAGCCTCCATCGCCTCGGCGAGTTCCTTCTCCCGGTAGTCGACCGCGCCGGACATCCGCGACGTCGGAACCTCGCTCAGGTCCAGTCCGTCGATGGTCAGATGCCGCAACCTTGGCGGCACCAAGTAGCCCTCGCCAGGGATGCACTCCACCTCGAGGTCTAGGTCTCTCGGGTCGAGCTTGTGCGAGATCAACCAGCCGATGTCGACGTTCGCCACGATCGCTTCGAACACCTCGTCGAGACGGCGGTAATCCTCCCGGAACGGGGTCGCGGTAACACCCAGCGCGCGGGCGCGACCGGAGAAGCAACCGAGCGCGGTCATCACCCGCTTGAACGAGTCGCTGGCGTAGTGGTGCGCCTCGTCGGCGATGACCAGAGACGGGTTCGGCAGGTCGCGCATGGTCGACGCGCTCGCCAACGTCTGCGGAGTGGTGACCAGTACATCCGTCGCGCGCCACCGGTAGATCGCCTTGAGCCGCTTCGTCGAACCAGCTAGGCCCGGGGATCCGATGACCTGCTCGATACGCAGCTCCGGTGCGGTCTTTCGCAAGTGCTCGGCAGCCTGCTCGATCAACTCTCTGCGGTGTGCCAGGACGATCACCGGACCATCGGCGCGGCGGCGTTCCAGGTGCCGCTTGATGATCTCGCAGAAGATGTAGGTCTTGCCTCCGCCGGTGGCCATGCTGATCATCGGGCGGTCCAGACCACCGTCCCATGCCGCGAACACCGCGTCGATGACCCGCAGCTGATACGGCCGGGCCTTCATCGGCGGAAGTCCTTCGAGGTCATGGCCAGCATTACCGCGCCGAGCAGGAACAGCGGGAAGAGGAACCAGTACAGCCGTGCGCCGGAGCTGATCGCGGCGTAGAGAAAGATCGCGGAGACGGCCAGGTAGATCCAGGCAAGTGCCATTACGATTGTGGCCAGGGTCTTGCGCCATTCGGCGTGCCAGATCCTCATCGCCGAACGCCGTACTTCCGATCCAGCGATGCGACGGTCAGCATCTCGACGATCGGCAATGCGAAGCCGCACATAGCGATGAAACCGAAGCTCGACGCCGCGACGGAGCTACCGGTGATGATGTAGGCGTCGAGCTGCGCACCGCCGAGCAGCACGTAGGCGGACATAGTGATCTTGAACAGCATGATGCGGTCTCCCTGGGCGGGGTGGTTTCTCTCGTGTCGTATCAGTGCGGTACCGGGGAGCCGCCAGTGGGTCGAGTGACCCGGAAGTTTGAGGACTCCGATCCGGAACGACTACCCCCGGTACCGCGTTACCATCATACCACAGTTCACGTGCCGATGGCGTCAGTGTTCGCCGGCTGCTGGTAGACGAAGCCGCTGACCCCCGGCTTCACGTAGGGCCGGTCCCGCTCCTCGGTCAGCCGCTCGATCTCCGCCTTGGCCTCGGCCAGCTCCGCCTTCAGCGAGGACGTGTCGGAGAAGTTGCAAACGTGTGTGAGTACCGTTGAGGCACCGACGCGGTGGCCGCACAGCACGCAGGGCACCAATGCTTCGCTCACGCCGCCTCTCCCTTCAGGGCGTCGGTCAGGGCGACCGGGAGCACGACCGTGGTCACGTCGTCTCCTCGCCACTCCAGCCGTGCTCAACCAGCCAATCGAAGTCGGCCTTGGTCAGCGCACTGCCCTGGCAGGACTGGCACGCGCAAGGCTGGAGGTGGCCCTGGACGCCGTAGGTGTAGTACAGCCCGTTCTTGTTCCGGTCGGAGTGCATCCAACGCAGCGCCGCGAGGAACCCAGGCCAGTCGTACATGCGTGCCACCGACAGCCGGCTCCAGACCTCCTGGACGTCCGCCTCGCCGGCGGTGAACATTTCGAGCAGCTCGAAGATGCTGGCGTCGAGGATGCGGGCCAGCTTCGCTGCGTCAGCCACGCTCACCCCTGCCCCCGCTCGACCGGGACCGGGAGCACGACCGGGGTCAACAGACCACGTCCTTCGGTTCGCAGCGGTGCGCCTTCGCCCGCTCCTCCGCCTCGGCCGGGGTGATGAACTCGACCTCGGACCACGACTCGCTACAGCGGGTGCACCGATACACGTGGCTGAACAACCCGCTATCACCGGGAGCGGCGCGGCCGTGGATGTCGACGCCGAGGGTGCATAGCGTTTGTCGATGTCGGCGGAACCGGCGCGTCATCGCTTCTCTCCCTTCACCGCGTCGTCCAGTGCCCGATACAACATCTCGTTCTCCTGCTCGCCGCAGACGTCACGGAAGT
>Ga0193709_1000052_pt1 | contig 51543 bp, 46 predicted proteins | sample H3c2metaG_FD_160571 | JGI IMG/M metagenome (GOLD analysis project Ga0193709, IMG submission 160571) | Soil microbial communities from a riparian zone of the East river system, Colorado, United States - H3c2 | ecosystem: Environmental > Terrestrial > Soil > Riparian zone | place: USA: East River...
CGAATTTCCTGGGTGATGTTCTGCTGCCCATTGTCGATGGAGCTCGGCGCGCGATAATCAGTCGCCCCGGCGGGCAGATGCACTCCCGCGCCATCGAGCAAGGGGTAGGGTGTGGAAGCGGAGGATCCGTCATCGTTGAGAAATACACCGGCCTGATAGAATCCCAGGTTATAAAGCGTGCCCTCGTAGCCGGTTTGTTCCTTGCGGTGAAAATACGAGGTATTGGAGATGAGCTTGGCGAAACCCAGGTTCCCTTCAATCTTCATGGATGCCAGATAGAACCGATCCGGATCGGAGCGCTGATTCGGATCTGCGGTGACGAATTGGTTGTTGCTGGGATTCGAATACAACGGCCAGTAGTCCTCGACCTGGTTACGGTATCTGTCTTGGTAGTAAATGCTCGGCGTGATCGTCCATTGATCCGAGGGTGCATACATCAATGCCAGGCGATACAGCACGGTCTGATCGAAGTTGGCGTTTTTATCCTGCAGCGCCAGCGTCGTCGGATCGATGCGGTCGATGTAGCCGCCGTCGCGGCGGTACCAAACGGTCAAGCGCGCGCCCAGGGTGTTATCGATCAAAGGTCCGCCTGCCGCAATGCCCCCTTCATAGCTCATCGCTCCTCCCTGGGTGAAGGAGACCTCTTCGCGGCTGTAAAAGCTATTTTTGGTGAGGCTGGGCTGGGTCGTGATATAGCGCACGGTGCCGCCCTCGGATCCTGCGCCGAAAAGCGTACCCTGCGGCCCGCGCAGCACTTCGACCCGGTCGATATCGAAGGCCTTCGGCAGGGCATCGTCGGGGTTGAAAGCGGTACCGCGGATTTGAATCGGGGTGTCGTCGATGTAGATGCCGGTGGTGCCGGCGCCGCCGGTCGAGGCAATGCCGCGGATGGCGATGTTGTTGGTTCCCGAATTGTCGACTTTCACGCCGGGCGTGAAGCGCACGATGTCCTGGAAATCCTTGATGCCGCGAAGGTCCATGGCGTCCTGAGTCAGCGCCGTGACACTGATCGGCACCTTGCTGAGGTTCTCCTCGCGGCGGGTCGCGGTGACGATAATTTCTTGCAGCGGTCCGCCGGTATCCTCGGCGGCCGTGGTCTCGGCGCCGGATACAGGGACACTGCACAGGGCCGCACAGCAGCCAAAAATCCATAACGGGCGATGTACTAGGAGGTTGGGCATGTGATGCATCCCTATTTGTAGTGTCGGCTTCATTGCAACATATTGGCTCGCCCGTGGAAAGCCTTGAGTGGGTTCGGTTGCGGGCACGCAACGCGGAGTTATGGGATCATGGCGGCATGAGCACGCCCGAGGAACGGCCCCGCGCCAAGTCCCTGCATCCGCTGCTGGCGCTAGTGCCGTTTTTGCGCCCCTACATGGGAATGATGGCCGCGGCTTGCATCGCCCTGCTCATCGCCGCCGCCGCTCAGCTGGCGCTGCCCTTGGCGCTGCGGCAGCTCATCGACCATGGCATTGCGGGCAGGGACGCAGGCACGGTCAATCGCTGGTTCCTGGCGTTCCTTGCCGCCGCAGTGGTCTTTGGAGTGTTCGCGGCGCTGCGCTTCTATCTGGTGTCGTGGGTGGGAGAGCGGGTGGTCGCCGACTTGCGCACTGCCGTTTATCGGCGCGTGGTGCGAATGGACCCGCTATTTTATGAAACGACCCGAGTGGGCGAAGTGCTGTCGCGCCTCACCGCGGACACCACCTTGGTGCAGGCCATCTCCGGCGTCAACCTGTCCATCGTGCTGCGGTCGACGTTGACTTTGGTGGGCGCGATCGTGCTGATGGGATTCACCAGCGCCAAGCTCATGGGCGTCATTCTGATCTTGATTCCGGTGGTCATTGCTCCGCTGATTATCACGGGACGACGCGTCCGCGGCTTGTCGCGTGCCTCGCAGGACCGGATTGCCGATACCAGCGGACTCGCCGATGAAACTCTGAATGCCATCCAAACGGTGCAGGCCTTTACCATGGAGGAGCTGCAGAGCGAACGCTACCGCGAGGCAGTGGAGGCGAGTTTCTCCACCGCCATACGGCGCACCAAGGTGCGCGCGTCGCTCACCGCCGTCGCCGTCACGTTGGTGTTCGGCGGTATCACCTGTGTTCTGTGGCTGGGCGCGCGCCAGGTTGTCGGCGGGACGATGACCGGCGGTCAGCTCGCGCAGTTTCTGGTGTATGCCGCCTTCGTTTCTACCGCGGCGGCGGCGCTGTCTGAGATGTGGGGCGAGGTGCAGCGCGCTGCCGGCGCCACGGAGCGCTTGAGTGAGCTGCTGCAAGCGCGCCCGGTCATCCGTGCTCCAGACAACCCGCTGGAATTGCCGGCGCGGGTCCAAGGCAGCATTCGTTTCGACAATGTCACGTTTCACTATCCGTCGCGGCCGCAACACCCCGCGCTCGACAATTTCAGCCTCGAGGTGACTCCCGGGGAGACCATCGCCTTCGTGGGGCCGTCGGGCGCGGGAAAAAGCACGACCTTTCAGTTGCTGCTGCGCTTTTACGATCCGGACTCCGGCCGGGTGCTGATCGACGATAAACGGCTCGCCGATTTGCGGCCGGAAGACATTCGCTCGCAGATTGGCTTGGTGCCCCAGGACACCGTGCTGTTTGGCGCCAGCGCGCGCGAGAACATTCGCTATGGGCGCCCGGCCGCGAGCGACGCGGAGATCGAAGCCGCCGCTGTTGCCGCCGCGGCCGACGAATTCTTGCGCAAATTGCCGCAAGGCTATGACACCTTCCTCGGTGAGCGCGGCACGCGTTTATCCGGCGGTCAACGCCAACGCATTGCGCTGGCCCGGGCTATTCTCAAGGATCCGCCCATACTGCTGCTGGATGAGGCGACCAGCTCATTGGACGCAGAATCCGAGCGGTTGGTGCAACAGGCGCTCGAAAAACTCATGCAGGGCCGCACGACGATTATCATTGCCCATCGGCTCGCGACGGTGCTCAAAGCCGATCGCATCGTGGTGATGGACTATGGCCATAAAATCGCAGTCGGCACGCACGCCGAACTGCTGGTGCATAGCCCGCTCTATGCGCGGCTGGCTGCGCTGCAGTTTGCCGCAGTCCCCACCGAATCGCTCGCGCTGGCCGCTACTTGATCAGACCTTCCTCTTTCATCGCCTGATGAACCTTCGGCCTCTGCGCGATGCGGGATTTGAATTCGGCCAGCACCGGCCATTTGCTCAAATCAATTTTCACATGGCCGGTCCAGTTCAGCACCGTGAACAGATAGGCATCAGCCACGGTGAAGGTATTGCCCATGAGATAAGGTTTCTTGCCCAAGAATCCCGATAACCAGTCGAATTTCTTGCTCAAATTCGTCACGGCAGCTTCCTTCATTTCCGCCGAGCTGGCAGGATTGAACAGCGGCGTGAATGACTTATGAACTTCGGAAGTAATGTAGTTCAGTATCTCCATCAGCTGGTAGCGCTCGAATGTCCCGGCGCGGGGCGCCAATCCGGACTCGGGCTTCTGGTCGGCGAGGTATTGCACGATCGCCGGACCCTCGGTCAGCACCCGACCGTCATCCAATTGCAGCGCGGGTACGGCGCCCTTCGAATTAACGGTCAGATAATCCGCGCCGGTTTCCGTTTTTTTGGTCTTGGAGTCGATCTTGACCATGGTGACCGGCAAGCCGGCTTCGAGCGCCACAATATGCGGCGACAGCGAGCACGCACCAGCGAAGTAATAAAGCTTCATACCGACGTCCTTAGGGTGGGGCGGCAAATGATACTACTCGCCGCGCGCCGATGAAGCCTTTCGCATAGGGCGGGGCGATGAGCGAGTCGACGCGCACGTAACCACCGCTGGAAGGCGCATGCACAAAGAGCTGGCTGTCGAGCGCGATGCCCACATGCAGCTCTTTGCCGGCGAGGTGCATGAAAATGAGGTCGCCGGCCTGCAAATCCGCGCGCTTGACGGGCGAGCCCGTGCGAAGTTGTTCGGCTGCCGTGCGCGGCACGTGAATTCCTGCGCTTGCGGCGGAGTACTCGACCAAGCCGCTGCAGTCGAATCCGCCGGGCGCCGCGCCGCCGAACCGATAGGGCTGACCGATCATGGACGCGGCCGTGTGGATCATCGATTGCACCGGGGAGGGCGGTTGTTCGACCGATGCTTCGGGAGAATGCATCGGTTCAACGGCGTGCGGGATGTGGTGCGAAGTCGCCGCACATGCGGCGAGCATGAGCAACGCCGTGGCCGCGCCGACTGCCCGCGCTAAACGCGTGCGGCGGAAGCCGTCGTGGCGAATGCCGCGCCCACGATGCCGGCTTCCGAGCGCAATGTTCCGACGCATAGTCGCGCCTCGCAGTGCAGTTTGTCCATGAACTTCTCCGGCTCCTCGGTGATGCCTCCGCACAGAACGATGAGGTCCGGCCACAGCAGGGCGTGCAGTTCATTGAGCACTAAATTCAATTCATCCGCCCAGGCATCCCAGCTCAAGTCTCCTTCAATTTTGGCGCGCCCTGAGGCGCGCTTCTCTGCCTCGCGCCCCGCGACCTGGAGGTGGCCGAACTCGGTATTCGGCACCAACCGCCCGTCAACGAAGAGTGCGCTGCCGATGCCGGTGCCCAATGTCAGCAGCAAAACCGTGCCCGCAACATCGCGCGCGGCGCCATAGCGCAACTCGGCAAGTCCGGCCGCGTCCGCGTCGTTGATGGCGATCACCGGGCGTCCCAGCTGCTTGCCGGCGAGTTCAGCCAGGGGCTGTCCGATCCATGCCTTGTTGAGATTGGCCGCGGTTCGCACGACGCCGTTGCGTATGACGCTGGGAAATGCCAGGCCCACCGCGTGGTCGCCCGGGATATTCGACACCACGGACTTGAGTGCACGCAGCAAGGCGTCAGTGGAATCTTGTGCCGGCGTCGGTGTTGAGAATCGCTCGCCCGCGAATGCACCGGTATTGAGATCAATGAGTGCGCATTTGATGGAGGAGCCGCCGACGTCGACGCCCACGGCCAAGGAGGTGCTTTTCAATCCGAATACCGCATTGTGAGGTTTGCCCGCGTAGTCTGCTTAACAACCCTATAATAACTCCTAACATGGACTCGATTGATACCCAATTCGTGACTCGGCGAAACGCCGCCCTGCAGCCGGGCACGCTGCACGCGGCGCTGCTGGACCGGCTCACCAGAACTCTCGGCAAGAATCCGGACTCGGCAACGCCGCGGGATATCTTTGACGCGCTGTCGCTTGCCGTGCGCGAAGAACTCACCTTGCGCTGGCTCGCAACCCAACGGCGCGTCTCGAATGCGCATGTCAAGCGAGTGTGCTACTTCTCCGTCGAATATTTGCCGGGCCGATCGCTGATCAACGCATTGTCCAGCCTCGACGGGGATTTGGTGCACGAAGCACGCACTGCTCTCAAGAGCATGGGCTTTGAGCTCGAGGACGTCGCTGCCCAGGAAGTCGATCCCGGTCTCGGCAATGGCGGCTTGGGCCGTCTGGCGGCGTGCTTCTTGGATTCCATGGCGACGCTGCATTATCCGGCCGTCGGTTACGGGATCCGCTACGACTATGGAATATTCACGCAGACCATCGGCACCGACGGCGGACAGCGCGAGGTCGCCAGCAGCTGGCTGCGTCTGCGCAATGTATGGGAGGCGCCGATCAGCAATGTGCGCTACACGGTGCGATTCGGCGGCCGCAGCGAGGCGCCGGCGGGGGCGCCCGTGGGCGACGCGCACCGATGGGTGGATACGAATGACATCTACGCCGTCGGATTCGATCAATTGATTCCCGGCAACGGCGGCCCAACCGTCAATCACTTGAGACTTTGGTCGGGACGCGCGATCACGCCTTTCAAGATAGATGCCTTCAACGCCGGCGACTATGCCGCCGCCGTGCAAGATCAGCTGGAGGCGAAAAATCTGTCGCGCGTCCTATATCCGGACGATTCGACACCGCAGGGCAAGGAGCTTCGGCTCAAGCAACAGTACTTCTTCGTGAGCGCCAGCCTGCAAGATATTTTGGGTACCCACTTGAGCGAGGGTCGATCGCTCGCGTCCTTGCCCGAGTCGATCGCCATTCAACTCAACGATACCCACCCGGCCGTGGCGATTCCGGAATTGATGCGGCTGCTGGTCGACGAGCACGCGTTGTCCTGGGAGGAAAGCTGGCAGATCACCAAAGCGGTGTTCTCGTATACCAATCACACGCTGTTGCCGGAAGCGCTCGAGTCCTGGCCGGTGTCGATGCTCGAACGCCTGCTGCCGCGCCATTTGGAAATCATCTATTTGATCAATCAAGATTTCCTGCGCATCGTGGAATCGGCGTTTCCCGGTGATCAGGAGCGTCTGCGCACAATGTCCATCATCGATGACGGCGCCGATCGGCGCGTGCGCATGGCGCACCTGGCCATCGTCGGCTGCCATAAAATCAACGGCGTCGCACAGCTGCATTCCGATCTGATGCGCAAGCATGTCTTCAGCGGATTTGCGCAGGTGTATCCCGACCGGTTCATCAATGTGACCAACGGAATCGCCGTGCGCCGCTGGCTCAAACAATCGAATCCGGGACTGTCGGCATTGTTGACGCAGCATCTGGGGCGGTCATGGGAGAACGATCTTGAAGAGCTCGGGCGGCTGAACGGGGCCGCGGATGATGCGGAGTTTCGCCGCCAATTCCGCGGCATCAAGCATACCAACAAGCAGCGGCTTGCAGATGAGGTCATGCGCCGCACCGGCGTGGAAATCGGCGCCCATTTCCTGTTCGACGTGCAAGTGAAGAGAATCCACGAATATAAGCGCCAATTGCTGAACCTGCTGTACGTGGTGACGCGCTACCGGAGAATTCGTGAAAACCCGAATGCCGAGACAGTGCCGCGCGCCGTGATCTTTGCCGGCAAGGCGGCGCCGGGATATGCGATGGCGAAGGCCATCATCAAACTCATCAACAACGTGGCGCGCACCATCGATTCGGACGATCTGGCGCGCGACAAGCTGCGCGTGGCTTTTCTGCCCGACTATGACGTATCGCTGGCGCAAAAAATCATGCCCGCGGCGGACCTTTCGCAGCAGATTTCCACCGCCGGCATGGAGGCATCGGGAACCGGCAATATGAAGCTCGCGCTCAATGGAGCGCTGACCATCGGGACGCTGGACGGCGCCAATATCGAGATTCGCGATCATGTGGGTGCCGAGAACATATTCATTTTCGGCCTGACGGCCGACGAAGTCGCGGCGCGGCGCGCGGCCGGCTACCGCCCCCGGGGCGAGATCGAGGCGAATCCGGAACTGCAAAGCACATTGGATCTCATCGCCTCCGGATTTTTTTCACCAGGACGCCCCGACGATGCCAAAGAGGTCATTGAGCGCTTGCTGAGCGACGCCGAGCCCTACCTGGTGCTGGCCGACTATGCCGCCTATGCGGAGGCGCAAGATCGGGTGGATGCGCTGTACGCCCTGGAGGATCAGTGGAGCCACAAGGCCGTGATCAATTGCTTGAATATGGGCTACTTTTCCAGCGACCGAAGTATTCGCGAATATGCGGACCGCATTTGGTCGGTCAAGCCGGTGATTTGAAAGCCATTCAAGCAGGTTTGCCGCGGCCTTTGGGGGCGACGTGGAACAACCACGGCGTCAACTTCGCGCTGTTCTCGAGCCATGCGACCCGCGTCGAGGTATGCCTCTTTGACGCGCAAAGCGATGCCGAAATCGCCCGCTACGATTTACCCGCGCGCACCGGGGATGTTTGGCATGGGCTGCTGTCGCCGCGGCGCGCCGGCCCCGGAACGCACTACGCCTTTTGCGTGCACGGCCCCGACGAACCGCAAAACGGTCATCGCTTCGACGCCACGGTGCCATTGATCGACCCCTATGCGCGCGAGCTGTCGGCGCGCCTGCCGCTGCGCTCTCGCGTCATAGACCACGCATTTCATTGGGCGGGCGATCGACCGCCGACAATCCCGTGGCGTGATTCCATCATCTATGAGCTGCACGTGAAAGGATTTACGCGCCTGCATCCTGCCGTGCCGGAGAAATGGCGCGGCAAGTACCTGGGGCTGACGGTGGCGCCGGTCATCGAGCACTTGAAATCCATCGGTGTGACGGCAGTTGAATTGCTGCCCTGTCAGGCGTTTGTCAGCGAACCATTCCTGCGCGACCGAAAGTTGACCAACTACTGGGGCTACAACCCGGTCGCGTGGTTTGCGCCGGCAAATGAATATGCCGTGAGCGATGCGGTGGCCGAATTCAAGACCATGGTCAGAGCGCTGCATTCTGCGGGAATAGAAGTCATCCTGGACGTGGTTTTCAACCATACCGCCGAGGGCAATGAGTCCGGACCGCTCCTATCCTTACGGGGCATCGACAACTCGGTGTATTACCGGCTGAACCCGGCAGACTTGCGCGTTTACGAGAATCTCACCGGCTGCGGCAACACGGTCAACTGCGAGCATCCGCGGGTGCGCGCGCTCATTGTCGATTGTCTGAGGTACTGGGTCGAGGAGATGCACGTCGATGGTTTTCGCTTCGATCTGGCAACGGTGCTGGGCCGCGAAGCCGGCGGATTCAATGCACAAGCGGCGCTCTTCAAGGCGCTGCGCGCCGAACCCGCACTGGCCTACGTGAAATTGATCGCCGAGCCCTGGGATGTGGGTCTGGGCGGCTACCAGCTCGGCCGCTTTCCCCCGGGTTGGTCCGAGTGGAACGACCGCTATCGAGACTCCACGCGCGCGTTCTGGCGCGGCGATGCCGGGAAGATTGGGGAATTCGCGGAGCGGCTTGCCGGATCCAGCGATCTGTTCCGGCATAACGGACGGAAACCCACTGCCGGCATCAATTTTGTGACCGCGCACGACGGCATGACCTTGAGCGATCTGGTGTCCTACAACGAGCGGCACAATGAGTTGAATCTGGAGAACAACACCGACGGTCACAGCAATGAGTTGAGTTGGAATTGCGGAATCGAAGGACCCACGGACGACCCCGCCATCGTCGCTTTGCGCAAGAGGCAGATGCGCAATTTCCTTGCGATCCTGTTCCTGTCGCAGGGTGTCCCCATGCTGCAGGCGGGCGACGAATTTGCCCGAACCCAGCGCGGCAACAATAACGCCTATTGCCAGGACAACGAGATATCGTGGGTCGATTGGCGCCTGCGCAGCGCCAACCACGACTTGCTGGAATTCGTGCGCTTGCTCGCGCGGCTGCGGCGCCTGCACGTCGAGCTTCGCCGGGAGACTTTCTTGAAGGGCGCCGCATCGCGCGCAGCCGTCAAGGACGTGACGTGGTTAAACGTTCGCGGTACCGAGATGACGCAAAGTGAGTGGCAGGATCCGGAGCTGCGCACGCTGGGAATGTGGTTCGGCGAACACAGGGGTTCTGCGGAACATCTGCTGCTGCTGGTGAACTCGGCGGATACCGAGCAGCAATTCGGGCTTCCGGCTGCGCCGGCAGATGGGCCTTGGATTTGCTTGTTTGACACCGCCTCGGAAGGCGTCGGGGCGAGGAGTCTTGGGCCCGCTCAAAGTTACGCGCTCAAACCTCGCAGCGTCGCAGTGCTGGAGTGCTGAAGTGGATACGGCATTGATCCAAAGGCTGGCGGGCTTGCGCGGAATCGCCGACGCCTATCACGATTATCGCGGCGAACTGAAATTCTTCAGCCTGCAAACCAAGACGGGCATCTTGAGAGCCATGGGTTGCGCGGTGGACGATGACAACGAACTGGCCGCAAGCCTGGCGCAAGCCGAGGCTGTTCGGTGGGGCAAGTTGCTTCCGCCCGTGGCAACGGCGCGCGGCGCGCGAATCGGCTTTGACATCAATATCGGCGCGCGCGAGCTGGGAGCCAGCATTGTGTGGCGCGTGCATTGGGAGAACGGATCACGATCGGACGGCGTCACCTCGACGGCCGATTGCGCGGAAGTTTGGCGGGGCGAAGTCGCCGGGTCCTGGATTACGCGCCGGCGCTTCGACTTGGCCGTGGATCTGCCGCCCGGTTATCACGAGTTCGAGGCCGCCCTTTCCGGCGGCGCCGCCGAGCGCTGCCTGTTGATCGTTTCTCCGCCGGCATGCTATGAGCCTGCGGCGATCGTCGCGGGACGGCGGCTGTGGGGCGTCTGCGTGCAGCTCTATACACTGCGGTCCCGGGCAAATTGGGGTATCGGGGATTTTCGCGACCTGGAGCTGCTGATTCGCTGGGCGGGTTCGTGCGGTGCGGGATTCATCGGATTGAATCCGTTGCATGCTCTGGCGCCCGCAGATCCGGCAAGAGCGAGTCCCTACAGCGCCTCGAACCGGCACTTTCTCAACGTGTTGTATATCGCGGTGCCGGCCGTCCCTGAGTTCGAGGAATGCGCGGCGGCGCGCCGGCGTCTGGCCGACCTCGAGGTCGCGGGTCGATTGCAGCGATTGCGCGCACGCGGCCACGTGGACTATCGCGGCGTCGCGGAACTGAAATTTGAGATTCTTGCACTGCTCTATCAAGATTTTCGCGACAAACACCTGGCGACGGACAGCGCGCGCGCGCGCAGTTTCTCGAGCTTCGTTGCGCAGCGCGGCGCAGCGTTGCAGCTGCATGCCCGGTTCGATGCGCTCGATCGCCATTTTCGCTCGACGCTCGAGTGCGCATCGGGTTGGTTGAGCTGGCCGCAGGAATTCCGCGACGTGAACGGCGCTGCAGCCGCACGCTTCGCGCTCGAACATCCCGCGGAAGTGGAATTTTATGTGTATCTGCAATGGCTGGCCCACGAGCAGCTGATGAGTGCGCAGGCCCTGACACGCGAACTGGGCATGCCGATCGGACTGTACGGCGACTATGCCGTCGGCGCCAACCCATCGGGCTCGGAGACCTGGGCGGATCAGTCCAGCTATTCCCTCGGCGCTGAAATCGGCGCTCCGCCCGATCCATTGGCCTTGAGAGGGCAGGGTTGGGGGATTCCGCCCCAGGATCCGGCGGCCCTGCAAGCGCAGCGGTTGCAGGGGTTCATCAGTTTGATCCGCGACAATATGCGTTACTACGGCGCATTGCGCCTGGATCATGTGATGTCGCTGTGCCGGCTGTGGTGGGTTCCGGACGGCTGTTCACCCACCGAGGGCGCCTATGTTTACTATCCGCTGCACCAGTTGCTGACGGTGCTGTCGCTGGAAAGCGCGCGCAACTCGTGTCTGGTGGTAGGCGAGGATTTGGGCGTGGTGCCGGACGAGATGCGCCAGGCGATGCCTGAGTTCGGTCTCTATCACTACAAGGTATTGCTGTTCGAAAAAATTGACGGACGGTTTCGGCGGCCGGGCGAATTTGTGAAGCGCGCGCTGGCGACGGTGACCACGCACGACATGCCGACATTGCGCAGCTACTGGGAAGGCCGGGACATCGAGCTGCGCCGGCGCTTGAATCTCTATCCCAGCGCCGAGATCGAAAACGAAATCGCGCGCGAGCGGGTGCAGGACCGCGAGATGCTGCTATTGGCGCTGCGAGATCAAGCCTTGAATCCTGCGCGGCCGGGTACGCCATTTGAACCGTTCACTGCAGAACTGGCGAGCGCACTGCATCTTTACCTGGCGCGCTCGTCGACCACGCTGGTTGCCCTGCAAATTGAAGACCTATTGGGCATGGTCGACCCAGTCAACGTGCCGGGAACGGATAGCGAGTACCCGAACTGGCAACGCAAGCTGTGTGCGGACATCGAGGACATGGCGGTGCGCAGCGATTTTGCAGAGCAGCTGGCGGCGATCCAGCGTGCGCGCGCCTAGGCTGCTTGCGTTGAACAAAAGCATGATAAAACAACCACTTACAGCGTTATCTTATCCATAAAGCAACAGTTGGTTGAGCCCGCCTCGCATGGAGTGCCGATGATTGAATCTGGTAAGCAATATATTTTGATCGGTGCTGCTGCACTGATCGTGCTGATGATGCAGACGGCTGCGGGACGCGACGTGCCGTCCGAAGTCATTGCGGAATCAACGGTGCGAGCACATATGGAGTTCCTGGCAAGCGATGCCATGAACGGGCGCGGCAGTGGTTCGCGGGACGAGTGGATCACGGCGACTTACATCGCGGCGCAAATGCGGCGCGACGGCCTCGAGCCGCTCGGCGATGCCGGAGACTTCGTGCAGACGGTGGATATTACCCGCACCGAAGTTGTGGGCGATCCCGTATTCAGGATCGGCGACGTCTCGCTGCGCCGTGACCAGCTATTTCTGTTCAAACTGAACACCGCCGAAGCGCAGGGTCTGCTGCAAAGATATGCGCCGGGTGTCCCAATTCGCAGCGGCGCCGTAGTGCTGATGCCGGAGGAGATGGGTCCCGACGTCAAGGTAAATCTGCAGGGGGCACAGCTCGTCCTGTGGCACGACACGACCGCTCTGCGTGCGCACTGGCCTGATCTATCGCGGCGTCCAATTCGGATTGGACCCGCGCGTCTCACGGCGATTGCTTCGCCGCCCAAGCCATCGACCGGCCCTTCGCAGATCATGCTGAATCCGGATGCCTATGCGGCGGTTGCCGCGCTGCCCGACGGATCAAGGGTGAGTCTCACGGCGCACACCCAGGAATCCATTCTCCATACCTGGAACGCCGTGGCGCGACTGAGCGGATCGGATAGCCGCGAAAAGAACGACATCATTTTGCTCACGGCGCACCTCGATCACTTGGGCACTCGCGATACTGGTCCGGACCGCATCTACAACGGCGCGGATGACGATGCCTCCGGCTCGATTGCGGTATTGACGCTGGCCGAAGCGTTGTCCCGTGGTCCGAAGTTAAAACGTACCGTGGTGTTCGCGTGGTTCGGCAGCGAAGAGGCCGGGGGCTATGGCGCGAGTTATTTCGTGCAGAAGCCGGTCGTGCCTTTGGACAAGATCGTGGCTAATCTCGAGTTTGAAATGATCGGCCGACCCGACGCTGTTATAGCACCGCATACCCTGTGGCTCACTGGGTGGGATCGAACGAATCTAGGCCCGCAACTGGCTGCGCATGGCGCTCGATTGGTCGCCGATCCTCATCCCGCAGAAAAATTCTTCACTCGTTCGGATAACTTTACTCTCGCTCTCCGCGGCGTGGTCGCGCAGACCGTCTCGAGCTTCGGCCTGCATGCCGATTACCATCAGGTCACTGACGATCTCGCACGTATCGATTTTGGACACATGACGGAATCGATCCAATCGTTGGTCGCGCCAATTCGCTGGCTCGCAGATTCGGACTTCAAACCCGATTGGGTGCCGGGTGGTCGCCCGGACTAAGCAAGATCGTTGAATAGAGGGCGCCTCTCTTTCGTACCGCGAAGCCAGCCTCGGAGATCTGCACATCAATCAGGCTAGCCAGGTGCCTTGCTGGCCATGGCGACCGCTTCGCCGCGCGACTGCACGCCAAGCTTGGAAAGGATCGCCGACACGTGACGATCCACCGTCCTGGTCGAAACGAACAGGCGCTTAGCGATCGCGGAATTGCGCATGCCTTGGGACACCAGGGTAAGAATCTCCGCCTCTCGACGCGTTAACCCGAGCCGATTGCTGCGGGTCGATGTCCTCAAGCCCCGCGGGACGGCGCGAACGCCTTCTGCGCGCATTCGTTTGCGCAGGGCCTGTGCCGCAGGGGCCGCGCCGAGCCGTTCGAGGATTTCAAGTGCCTCTCGCTGTTCCGTTTCGATGCCGTGCCAAGCCAGTAGGCACGCGTACTCATAGGGACAGCCAAGGCCCTTCCAAGCGAACGCTGCGGCACGCCAATCGCCCGAGATCTCCTGTGCGAAAGGATCTGCAATCTCCGCCGGTTGATCTTCAAGAGCGCCAACCCGCCACAACCAGCTTGCGAGCTCGCCCTTCATCCGTGGATCGCGCCGCCGACACACCATTTCGTACGCGGGTGCGACCGCTTTCAGAACGCCTTCGCGATCGCCGGCAAGCCACGCGGCCTCGGCGCGGATTGCAGCCAGCGTGCCAATACGCTGCAGCTCCTGTGCGGCACCGCCGAGCGCCCACGCCTCTTCTAGCGCGGCCTCTGCCTGCGGGTCGCCGCGGCGAATTCTGATGTGGCCCAGAGTGCGCAGCGCGGGAATGCGCGTGATCGGCGTGGCAAGCGGATGGCGCAGCACGGCCTCCGCATCCTCGCTCGCGGCCGGCCAGTCGCCTTGCTCGAAATTCTTACGTGCGCGATATGCCAGCATGTAAAGCCGCAGGGCATCCAGATCGCGCTTTTCGCAATAGGCCAGTCCCTCGCTGAAGTAGCGAGCCGCCTTGTCATAGTGCCGCCAGGAAACGGCCATAGCAGACAAATCATTATAGGCACTTGCCACCTGCTCCTGTAGATTGCCGTCGAGCGCGATACGCAAACTCCGCTCGAGGTCGGCCCATCCTGAAGCGTCGCCCGCAATGAGCCGGGTTAAGCCCAGCGCACCCAATGCATCGCAGAGAATTTCGTTCGCCGCGCGCGGCTCCGCCAGTGCGATGGCGCGCTGCGCCCAGCTGATGGCCGATTCCAATTCGTGAGACTCCATGTCAAGTTGCGCACAATTGCTATAGGCCCTAGCCAATTCGGGACCGGGCGGCAGCGATTCGAGCGTCAACACCGCCTCGGCGCCATAGCGGTTGGCGTCAGCGCGACGTCCGATAAACCAATTTAAGCGAGACAGCCACTGCAGCGCATCTCCCTCGCGAATGCGCGCGTCCGATGCTCGCCAGACTTCGAGCGCTGCGCGGCGCGCTTCGATAGCCCGCTCGTGCTGACCGGTCAAATAGCATTCGTATGACAATCGTTCATACAGGCGTGCCCGCTCATCAGGCGCGATTTCTTGCGCATAAAGGAGTGCAACCTGATACAGCGAGGCGGCCTCCCGATGTGAACCCACCGATGCCGCCTGCATGGCCGCCAGCGGCGTGAATTGCAAAACTGCCGCGGCATTGCGCGCACCGGCTGCATGGTGTGCGAGGCGTGCCGCAGAGATATGGGGCCGCGCGGAGAGAGCTGCGAAAACCTTCGCGTGCAAGAGCTGCCGGTGAGACTGCGACAAGGAGTCTTCAAACGCGCGCCGCGCGAGTTCGTGCCGAAAGGCCAGCGCGCCGTCATCTGATCGCACCATGCCTATGCCCAAGCAGCCTTCGATGGCGGTTTCATCGAACGAAACCGCTTGCTCCAGCAACCAGGATTCCGTCCTGCCGGGGACTACGCAGGCCAGCTCCGCGATTTGGCGCGCGTTCGGGGTCAGTCTCATGGCGCGCGCAAGAACTGCGTCGCGCACACTGGCCGGCACCGTTTCGGCCACTGCGGCCAGCGCTTCGGTGACAAAGAATGGATTGCCGCCGGTTATGCGGTGCAGATCCGTCGACGATCGGCCGGCCTGCCGCGCAAGTTGAGCAACTGCCGCCTCGGACAGGGGAAAAAGCGACATTCTGTGCGTGGCGGCCCGCGGCAAGTCTCCAAAGACAAACCGCAATGGATGCTGCGCTCCGACCTCATCATCGCGGTAGCTGACGGCGAGCATTGCGCGGGTGCGCTGAATGCGCCGCCCCAGATACTTGAGGAGGTCGAGCGTGGCTTCGTCCGCCCAATGCATATCTTCGAAGACTATCAGGGTCTGCGTGCGCTCCAGCTCGTTGAGGGCCGCGGCGAATATGACTTCGCGATTGGCATTGCTGTAAATGGCGGCCAAGAGTTCGCCCTGTGTCTGACGCGCGATGTCGCATAGCGGTCCGAGCGGACGCGGGGCGAAAAGCGCATCGCAGCCGCCCCACAGCACCCGCGCACCGAGCTGTGCCTTGGCGAATTCCTGCAAAAGCGCTGTCTTTCCGATTCCTGCTTCCGCGCCAAGCAGAGCAATGCACCCCGCACCCTCGATCGCGCGCCGCAGCCAGTCAGTCAGCTCCGCCAGGCATTTCTTGCGCTCGAGTAACTCCATCGAAAATGCAGTCTCCAGCTATGATCGTACAGGGACTTGTAACCGATCCCCGGCGTGCACGCAAAGCGGGTCGAAGCTGGAGCTTCGCCTCCCCCCCGCAATGTGGGTATGCGGCTCGTCCAAATTGAGTAGATCCTGTGATTCGCCGATCTCCCAAGCAAACCATGATCCCCGACGGTTGGGTTGCATTGGAGATTTCCACATGTCCCGGTATTTGATCGAACGAGAGTTCCCAGACGGTCTTCACATCCCTCTCGATGAAAGCGGCGCCCAGTTGTGTCGAAATGTCATCGATAGCAATGCGGAGGACGGGGTCACTTGGCTGCACTCCTATGTAACTCCCGATCGCAAACGCACCTTCTGTCTTTACGACGGACCGACGCCGGAGGCTGTGCGGCGCGCTGCAGTTCGCAGCCAATTGCCAATCACGCAAATCACCGAGGTTCGTGTTCTCGATCCGTACTTCTACAAATAGAGCTTTTTTGTCCACTCGCCTATAAGCGAATCCAAAGGGAGATCATCGATGAACATTACAGGCCGCTTGATATTAACCATGTTGTCTCTATCCGTTCCTTTCATAGCCGTCGCAGGAGAAGGCCCACCGCATGCCATGACGATGAGCGCCGATCAAAATTCGCCGCTGGTCAACAAGGTTCACAAAGCAACGGCGCAGTTCAGGGACATCAATGCGGCGCTCGCCGCCGGCTTCGTGCAGGCCACGCCGTGCGTCAGCGGTCCGGATTTCGGCGCGATGGGCGTGCACTTCGTATTGGGCTCCCGAATCAATGCCGGCACTCTAAACGCAACCGAACCCGAAGCGCTGATCTACGAGCCGTTACCGAACGGTGCCTTTCGCCTGGTCGGGGTGGAATTCATCATTCTCGCCAGCGTTTGGCAAACCCAGATTCCACAAGGGAGCACCGCCACCCCCGCATTGGAAGGGCATTTGATGAACTTCGTTGGCGCGCCGAATCGCTACGGGTTACCCGCGTTTTACGAATTGCATGTTTGGGCCTGGGAGCACAATCCCGTAGGTAGTTTTGCGGATTGGAACACACAGGTGTCCTGCGATCAGCAGCCCACCAGCTGAGGAACGATCGATCAGATCATCGGCATTGATCCGGAATCTATTGCAGGCGTCACTAGATATCCGGGTCAAGTGCCGTGTGCACCACCTGCCCATCGGCGGCGGCTCGATTTCCCATGTGCGCCCGTGTTTCAAATGTAATGTCCGGAGCGCCTCGCTGAAACGGCATCGCAACGCCTGCCGCGCAATCTACAAGCCATAGAGTAGTCGGCGCGAGTGCGCTGTTTTCAAAGCGGGCGGCGCGCATCGGTGAGCACAGTTCCTGAAGTTAAGGTTTGGCCGGCACTGTATCCCACCCGGGACAATGAGGCGCCGCACAACGGCATCAGTACCGTGCAGGTCGCAATCTTCGCAGCCGCGTGCGGTCTCACCGTCGCCAATATTTTCTACACTCAACCTCTCATCGGGCTCATTGGACCCGCCTTGGGGCTGCATGCCGGGCTTGCCGGTCTCATCGTCACGCTCACGCAACTGGGTTACGGGGCGGGGCTTTTGCTGCTGGTACCGTTGAGCGACGTGCTCGAGAATCGCCGCCTCGTGATTTGGGCGCTCTCCGCCGTAGTCCTCGGACTGCTCGGAATTGCAGTGTCCAACTCGGCGGCGACTTTCATGGCCTCATCATTTGTGGTCGGTGTGTTCGCGGCCGCTACGCAGATCCTCGTGCCATTCGCATCGCATCTTGCTCCGGAAGCTTCGCGCGGCAAAGTAGTCGGGAATGTCATGTCCGGGCTGCTCGGTGGAGTTATGTTGGCGCGCCCGTTCTCGAGCTATGTCGCTTCGACCCTCGGGTGGCGTGCGGTGTTCTACATTTCTGCCGGAATGATGCTGACCCTCATCCTGCTGCTTCTGCGGGCTCTGCCGCAGCGTCGGCCGAGCGCGAAGCTCGCGTATCCGCAGATTCTTCGCTCGCTGCCGTCCATCGTCGCAAGTACCCCGACCCTGAGACGCCGCGCTTTCTACCAGGCAATGATGTTCGCGGGGTTCAACGTCTTCTGGATCGGGACACCATTGTTCCTGGCTCATGAATTTGGCTTCAGTCAGCGCGGCATCGCATTGTTCACGTTGGCGGGCGCCGCCGGAGCGCTTGCCGCACCGATTGCCGGGCGACTCGCTGATCGCGGACTGACGCGGCCCGCGACCGGTGCTGCGTTGGTGGCGGCCGTCGCTGCTTTCGTCCTTGCCATTGCAGGAGGGCGTTTGCACTCCCTGGCGTTCCTCATTCTCGCCGCGTTGCTTTTGGACGCTGCGGTGCAGATGTGCCAGGTCCTGAGTCTCCGCAGCATCTACACGCTCGCCCCGGCCCTGCGAGGCCGGCTCAACGGGCTGTTCGTGGCTTTCGCGTTCCTGGGCGGCGCTATCGGCTCTGGATCAGCGCCGGCTGTTTATGCGTTGCGAGGCTGGACCGCTGTCGGTGGCCTCGGCACGCTATTCGTCGTCGCCGCGCTGGCGTACTACAGCACCGAAGTGCGGAAATCACGGCCGTGAAGCGGCTGCCAACGCAGCGCGGTCGAATCGGATGGGCGGTGCTGGCTCTTGCCCTTGGCGGCTTCGGCATCGGTACGGGCGAGTTCGTCATGATGGGATTGCTGCCGCATGTCGCCGAGAATTTCGGGATTTCCATACCCACTGCGGGACATGTCATCAGTGCGTATGCGCTGGGTGTTGTGGTCGGCGCACCGCTCATCGCCGTAAGTGCCGCGCGTTGGCCGCGTCATCGGTTGCTGCTGGTGTTGATGACATTATTTGTCGTGGGCAACGTCGCAAGCGCTCTGTCGCCCTCATATATTTCGCTGATGGTGGTTCGCTTTCTGGCGGGGCTCCCGCACGGCGCCTATTTTGGCGTGGCATCCCTTGTTTCCGCGTCCCTGGTTCCGGTGAGCGAGCGGGCTCGCGCGGTCGGTCGGATGATGTTGGGTCTGACAGGGGCAACTTTGGCGGGCGTGCCATTGGCAACTTGGATCGGACAGTCGCACAGCTGGCGCGCTGCCTATGTGCTGGTCGCCGCGATCGGCTGTGCGGCGGTAGTGTCGATCTATCGCTTCGTGCCGCGCGCTCCTCCCGTCGCTGGAGCGAGTCCCATGCGCGAGCTCAACGCATTGGGCCGCGGTCAGGTCTGGCTGACACTCGGTGTAGGGTCGGTGGGTTTCGGCGGGCTGTTCTGTGTGTACAGCTACATCACGCCGACGCTGACCCAGGTGTCGGGACTGCCGCTTCGGTACGTACCATACGTGCTCGCGGTATTCGGTGTCGGCATGATCCTGGGCAATCTGCTCGGAGCGTGGCTGGCGGATCGTGCGTTGACGCGCACCATCGGTGGTCTTTTGATTTGGAATGCCGTTGTTCTGGGATTGTTCAGCATCACTGCCGGCCACGCGCGGCTGATCACGATTGTCGTACTGTTGGTCGGCACCGGTGTCGCCATCGTCCCCGCGCTGCAGATCCGGCTCATGGATGTCGCCCAGGATGCGCAAACGCTCGCGGCAGCGCTGAATCATTCCGCGTTCAACATCGCCAACGCGCTTGGCGCGTGGTTGGGCGGGATCGCGATTGCCGGTGGCTTGGGATGGGCCTCCACTGGATGGGTGGGCGCGTTGCTGGCGCTTGCCGGGCTCCTGATTTTTGCCGTGTCGCTGGCGACTGCAGCACGCAACAAGTGCGAGCCCTTACTACTTCAAGAATGAATTATCGCAGTTAACGCCTAAGATCGCGGATTAGCCTACGGGCTTCGAGGCCGCCTGCGCGCGCGCAGCCCAGATCCAGACAAATCCGCCGACCAGCACCGCGACCGGCAGGATGCCGATCGCCTGTTGCAGCGAGAATGCATCCGATAATGCGCCGACGATCAAGGGCGATAGCGCGTCGCCGAGCAGATGAATGGCAAAGACGCTCAGGGCTATGGCGGTGGCGCGCTCGCTGGCAATGACGAGATTGATGATGGCCGCATTGATCGGACCGGTGGACAAGAACAGGCAGAGTTGCGCCGTCACCATGTAGGTCACATAAAGGGAATGAGAATTTGTCGTGAGCGCCAGCCACACGAACGGCGCCGCGATCAGCGTGGCAATGGCTGATAACCATAAATAAGCCTGCCGCGAGTTCTTGGCGAAATAGTCGCCCATCCAGCCGCCGACAAAGGTGCCGATGAATCCGGTAATGACGACGATGGTGCCGAAACTGACGGTGGCTTCGCTGCGCGGGATGCCGCGCGCGCGCTCGAGAAATGCCGGCATCCAGTAGGCCAGGCCGCCGATGGCAAAGGTGTAAGCGGCGTATCCCAGCACGGTAAGCGCATACGGCTTGTTGCGCAGCAGTCGCCCATAAGTCAGCCAGGCCTCACGGCTGATGCTGGAGCGCGGCGTACTCGGCACGGCTTCGCCTTCGGCGCCGGCACGGTCCTGGATGCCGCGGGGCGGGTCGCGCAGCAGCAAGACCAAGGCCGCCAGCAGCAATCCGGGAACACCGGCAACAAAGAATGCTGCGCGCCAACCGTAATGCTTGTCGACCAGCCCGCCCACCACGTAGCCCAAGGCCGATCCCACGGGTATCGCGCAAAAGAAAATCGCCATGACGCGGCCGCGTTGACGGACCGGAAAATAATCGGACAGCAGACTCGGGGCGATGGTGACATACGCGGCTTCGCCCACGCCCACGGCCGCGCGCGCGGCAAACAGAGTCAGGTAGTTGACGGCGAATCCGGACATGGCCGTCGCGAAACTCCAGCAAGCGACCCCGAGTGCGATCAACCGCGGCCGCGAGCGGCGATCTCCCAGCGCGCCGAACACGGGCGCCAGAAGTGTGTACACGATCAGAAAGCCGGACATGAGCGACCCCAGGTTGGTGTCGGAAAGTCCGAGATCGGAATGCTTCAGGCTTTCGAGCACTCCGGAGACGACATAGCGATCCAGGTAGCTGAACAAGTTGATGAAGGCGAGAACAGCCAGCCCAAAATTCGCGGATCCCAGCCATGACTTTTGTTTTTGTTCGGCCACGCCGAAGTATAGTAGTGATCCTGATAATTGCACGTCGAAGCCAGCCGCAGACGTAATTGATTGATTTTATTAGTAGAATGGTCGTATTTGGCGGTCCGCGCTTCAGGGCAGGCTTCCGTAAGATCAAAAATCAGCGAATAAATTGAGGAGATTCATTTGGCCAAGCCGAACTACCGTCACGCTAAAAAACAGAAGGAAGCTGCCAGAAAAGCTCGGCAAGATGCCAAGCTGCAAAGGCGCTCCACGGTTCCCGAGGTACCTGTCGAGCCGGCACCCGTCAAACCGGTCGAATGAACACGTACGTCTCGCCCTGGATGGACGAGGAACTCTCGATCTTTCGGGACGCGGTCGCGCGCTTTGTCGAAGCCGAAATGGTGCCGAACGATGAGCACTGGCGAAAGCAGCAGCACGTTGGCAAGGACATTTGGCGCAAGGCCGGCGAAATGGGCCTGCTCTGCACCGACATATCCGCCGACTACGGCGGTGTCGGCGGAGATTTTCGACATGAAGCCATCCTCTACGAAGAGACCGCGAGGCGGGGTATTTCCGGATTCGGCCAGGGCGTGCACAGCATTTGCGCGCACTATCTTGAGAATCACGGCACCGAGGAACAGAAGCGCCGCTTCCTGCCGCGCATGGCAAGCGGTGAACTGATTGGGGCCATTGGCATGTCGGAACCCGCGGCCGGTTCTGACTTGCAAGGACTGCGCACGCGCGCGGTGCGCGACGGCGACAGCTACCTCATCAATGGCTCAAAGATATTCATCACCAACGGCTTTCTTGCCGGATTGATTGCTTTGGTGGTCAAGACTGAGGCCGGCGCGGGCGCCAAGGGCACATCGATCATCATGGTGGAAACGGAAAACTTGAAGGGTTTTCGAGTTGGCCGGATTCTCGACAAGATGGGTATGAAGTCGCAGGACACGTCCGAGCTATTTTTTGAAGACGTGCGCGTTTCCGCCGCCAATCTCCTGGGAGGGACCGAGGGCCAGGGGTTTTACCAACTCATGGGTGATTTGCCGTATGAGCGCGCACTCATTGCCGTGTCGGGCGTGGCCGCGATGGAAGGTGGGCTCGCCGAGACCATTCGTTACGTCAAGGATCGCAAGGCCTTCGGCAAAGCCATCGCTGAATTTCAGAATACGAAGTTCAAGCTGGCGGAACTCGCCACCAAGACCCATATTGCCCGCCTGTTCGTCGACGATGTCATCGGCAAAGTCGTCGCCGGAACTCTCGATACCGTTACCGCCTCGATGGCCAAGTATTGGGTTACGGACACGCAGCAAGAAGTGCTCGATGAGTGCGTGCAATTGCACGGTGGCTACGGTTATATGAATGAGTACCTGGTGTGCCGCCTGTTCGCCGACGCGCGCGTGCAGCGCATCTACGGGGGCACGAACGAAATCATGAAGGAATTGATCTCGCGTGCACTTTGAGCGAAATAGCCGCCGCTCCTGTGGCCGCTCCTGTCGCCGCTCTGCGACGATCGCGGAGCATGAAGAGGACTTCACAGATCTTTTCGTCTTGGGCGCTTCTCACACGCCCAAAATCGCACAACAATAGCTGCCATGCGAGGCTCAATTTTGAAGCTGTTCGCGGTGCCAATGAGTCTGGCGCTGTTGGCAATGGCCGCCTGCAGCGGCAGCGCGGTGGTCACCATGACCGCAACTCCATCTTCGGACACCTTTATCTCCTACCGCGTCGGAGTGGCGTCGATTCGCTTGCTCACATCCAGCGGCAAAACGGGTTTGACGGTTTTGCCGACCGAGACCATGGTAGATTTTACAAAGCTGACCGATCTCAGCGAGGTACTGGGCGCAGCGCCGGTGGCAAAAGGCACCTACACCGGTGCCGTGATCACCCTCGACTACAGTGCGGCGCAGATCATCTATGACGACGGCAGTCTGGACGGCGTGGAACTCACGCCGCTGGGTGCCAATGGCAGAGCGCTGGGAGTCGTTTCCGTAGCGGTCGCCCTGGATCCCAGTGCTCCATTTCGAAGCGCTGCCAAGCAGGCAGGCCTGCTGGCGTTAAATTTCAATCTGGCGGCGTCAAACGTTGTCAACTTGAGCGCAAAGACTATTACCGTTACACCGATGATGGCGGCGAGCACGCTGCCGATCGACGCCAAGACGGTCCGCGTCAGCGGCCCTCTCCTGGGCGCGAACGGTGCCTTTTTCGCAACGGGCATCCAACCCTTTGACGGCACCGTGGCCGGACCCGGGCAGCTCTCGATGCAGCCGAGCAATACGACAACCTACGAGATCAATGGCTTTGTATCGACCGGTACCGCGGGCCAGGCGCAGCTCGCAGCAGTGCCGGCAAACACGATGACGTCGGTGTTCGGCACGCTCACCATATCATCGGACGCGGTTGCGACTCCGGTCAGTACGACAACGCCCACCGATACGACAACGCCCACCGATACGACAACGCCCACCGATACGACAACGCCCACCGATACGACAGCGGTCGCCGGCACGACCGCGTCGAGCGTGTCATTCGCCGCATCGCAGGTATTGGTCGATAGCAGTGTTCAGGGACTGGGTCAGGATCGTCTATCGGGAATCGTGTCGGCGCGCAGCGGCAATACACTGGCCATCGAGGATGCAACGCTGCTCCAGAACGGTGGCACCAATACATTGGCCACGGGAACGACCATCGTCAATATCGGTCCAAATACATTGGTTACTTTTTTTGGGCAAAGCGTCGCCGAGTTCATCAGCCCGCAGCAAATTTCGGTGGGATCCTCAATCGACGCATTCGGCACGGCGAGCAATACCAGCAACGGGGGAGTTCTTCTCGATGCCAGCGCCGGCCGCGTCCGGCTCGATCTCACCACGGCTTCCGGCCTGGTGACTGCGCAGGGTGCCGGAAATCTGGTGCTCAATTTGACCAATCTCGGCGGCCGCGCGATCCACGCCTTGGACTTCGCCGGCACGGGCGCGGCTGCCAATCAGTATGCGGTGGCGACGCCCTCGCTGGACCTGACGAATTCAACCGTGTCGGCACCGGTCGTCGTAACTGGTTTCACCAACGCCTTCGGTACTGCGTCGCCGAATTTTACGGCCTCGACTCTGCTCGATCCGACGACGATTCAAGCCGAACTGGTGATCGATTGGAGCGCCGGCACAGCGGCGCCCTTCACGACTTTCGATAGTACGGCCATTACTCTCGACCTAAGTAACACCGGCATAGGACCGCGGCATCAGATCCAAATCGGTTCGCAGGTCATCGACCTCGTCGGGTTGTCTTCCGACCCATCGATCACGCCCAGCACCACGGGCTCAAACACACTGTTTTCGATCGGTCATGCCGCCTCTTCCACCGTCGAGAGTTTTAATACCCTCGATGCCTTTGTCACTCAATTGCAATCGGAGCTGAACGGCGCGACCCTGGCGACCGGCATGACCGCCGTCGGTCAATACACGGTGTCTACATTTGCATTTTCCGCGACGAGCATTACGCTCTTCTTGAACAACTGACGCTCGATGGCCAGGCGCGCGGGGGTAAGGCTCGTTGAAATCTAGAATTACCCGGCGCGACTTGCTTCGGGCAACTTCGCTGCTGGCCGTGCCGGCGACTTGGCCGCAGCCGTTGCGCGCGGCGGCCGGGCCGACACCCGGCCCGCCGGCCGCTCGCCAAGGACAATTCAACTACGCGTACGTGGGTACCTACACGCCCAACGGCGGCGGCATTTATTTATTTCGGATCGACCCAGTCACCGCCGCACTGACCCAGTTGCAGGTCATCGACGATATTCGAAATCCGACCTGGCTGGTGGTCAATCCGGCGCAGACCCGGCTGTACGCAGTCAGCGAGATCGATAATTTCCAAGGCGCGCACGACGGCGCCGTGGTCTCGTACGCCATCGACAGCGAGAGTTTGCAGCTGAAGCGATTGGGAGCGGTGAGTTCCCGCGGAACCATGCCAGCACATGCCAGCGTGCATCCGTCGGGAAAATTTGTGTTCGTTGCCAACTACGGCGGCGGCAATGTGGCGGTGTTTCCCGTGGGCGCCGACGGCGCACTGGGCGAGGCGACCGACGTAAGGCCCAGCGTGGGTCCGCGGCATCATGTGCGCGCCGCCGTTGACCCGCCCGGACAGTTTGCCGTCAGCGACCACGATGGCCCGCATATCCACATGGTTGCCTCCGATCCGAGCGGGCAATTCGTGATTGCCAACGACGCGGGACTCGATCTCACGCTGGTGTGGCGCTTTGACTCGGCAACCGGGCGGTTGATGCCTGCCGCTGTGCCCGTGATCTCCGCGCCGCCGGGTTCGGCACCGCGGCATTTTGCCTTCCATCCCAACGGGCACGTGTTCTACAACCTCTATGAGCATGACGCCAAAGTGGCTGTTTACGATTACGACGCAGCGCGCGGGGGCTTGAAACTCAAGCAGGTCGTATCCAGCCTGCCGCCCAAGTTCGGCGGCAGCAATCTGTCCTCGGAAATCGTGATGACCGCCGACGGCCGTTTTCTCTACGCCGCGAATCGCCTGCACAATGCCGTGGCAATTTTTGCGGTGAATGATGACGGCCAATTGCGCAGCATTTCGGAAACCTGGGTACACGCCGACTCTCCGCGCAGCTTGTGCATCGATCCCAGCGGGTCATTTCTTTACTCCTGCAATCAACGCGGCGATTCGATCACGTCGTTCCATTTGAATGCGGCGACCGGCGCGCTGACCTTCACCGGCCGATTCGAGGCGGTCGGCAGTCCGGCGATGATGACAATCCTCAAGCGCTCCTGATCCGGGATATACTCGAGGGCAACGCGTTCGCGCGATCACGGTTGAGACATATGGAAATCGCAATGATTGGTTTGGGCCGCATGGGTGCCAACATGGCGCAGCGATTGACGCGCGGCGGGCATAGGGTCGTGGGCTACGATCCCGCGGATGCGGCACGCGCGCTGCTCGAGAAGAGCGGCGCGGAGACGGCGGCCTCGCTCGAGCAGATGGTCGCGAAACTCAAAGCACCGCGCGCCGTGTGGCTGATGGTGCCGGCCGGGGAGATCACCGACGGTACCATTGCCAATCTCATGCCGCTGCTGGCCGCGGGCGATACCATCATCGACGGCGGTAATTCCAATTACCGGGATACGCAGAGGCGCGCAGCGATGACGGCGCAGCGCAAGATTCACTATGTCGATTCGGGCACCAGCGGCGGTATCTGGGGTTTGGCCGAAGGGTACAGCCTGATGATCGGCGGCGACGAAGCCGTGGTGGAACGGCTGCGCCCGATATTCGAAACCCTTGCGCCGGCGAAGGACCAGGGCTGGGGACGAGTCGGGCCCGTGGGTTCGGGCCACTACACCAAGATGATCCACAACGGCATCGAGTATGGAATGATGCAGGCGTATGCCGAAGGCTTTTCGATTCTGCAGCACAAGAGCGAATTCAAGCTCGATCTGCATCAAATAGCGGAGATCTGGCGCTACGGCAGCGTGGTGCGGTCGTGGCTCTTGGACCTCACCGCCAATGCATTGGACAAAAACCCCACGCTCAAGGGCATCGCCCCCTATGTCGCCGATTCCGGAGAGGGCCGTTGGACCGTCGCCGACGCGATCGAATTGGGCGTGTCCGCGCCGGTCATTACGCTGTCGCTGCTCGAGCGGCTGCGCTCGCGCGACAATGATTCGTTTTCCGACAAGCTTTTGGCGGCCATGCGCAATCAGTTCGGCGGGCACGAAATAAAAAAAGAGTGATCAAGAGTCGAGCGTGAGAATTCTGATCGTCGGTGCGGGCGCGATAGGCGGCTATTTCGGCGCTCGGCTCATGGCGGCGGGCCGGGATGTCACTTTTCTCGTCAGAGAGCGCAGGGCGGAGCAGTTGCGCCGCGACGGCCTCAAGGTGACGAGCCCGCTCGGTGATCTGAATCTGCCGACTCCCGCTTTGACGAGTGCCGCAAACCTCAAGGACTACTACGGCCTCGTAATTCTCAGCAGCAAATCTTACGATCTGGAAGCATCGATCGGCGACTTTGCCGCAGGCGTCGGCCCGGGCTCGCGGATTCTGCCGCTGCTCAATGGCCTGCGGCATCTTGACGTCCTGGATGCGCGTTTCGGCGCGCCGCGCGTCCTCGGCGGCTTGGCACGGATTTCTTCGACATTGGCTGCCGACGGACGCATTCATCAATTGGGCACGTTCAACGCCCTGGCGTTCGGCCCTCGTGTTCCGGGCCCGAAGGGCAATATCGACGATGTTGCCGACACCCTGCGGGTATCCGGTTTCGATGCGCATTTTAGCGCCGACATCCTTCACGAGATGTGGGAGAAGTGGGTGTTTATCGCAGCGGCGGCGGCAACCACGAGTCTGATGCGCGCGGCGGTCGGGGACATCGTTGCCGCGGATGCTCAACAGATCCCCTTGGGCTTGCTGCAGGAATGCAGCGCAATCGCCGCCGCGAACGGATTCGCGCCGCGCGAAGCGGCTATGAGCACGGGCCGCTCGGTACTCACGGCGCCGGGCTCGGTGTTTACCGCTTCGATGCTGCGCGACATCGAGCAAGGTGGCCGCATCGAGTCGGATCACATTATCGGCGACCTTCTCAAACGTGCCCCGACAGCGGTGACGGCGCCGCTGCTCTCGACGGCCCATGCGCACTTGCGAGCCTATGAGGCAAGGCGTAAGCGAGAGTCGGGTAGGGCGGGCTCCTAGGCCGCCGGACTCAGTGCGCGGCGAGGAAGTCCTGCACCGCGGCGATCGTCGCCGCGGGCGCTTCCTCCATCAGCCAGTGGCCGGCGTTCGGCACGATGAGTTCCTGCACGTTCGTCGCCGCGTTGCGCATGACGACCGCCACGTTGGCGCCGAAGGCCTTCGCGGCGCCGATGGCGAGCACCGGCATCGCCAGCTTCGTCTCCATCGCCTTGAGGTTGTCGGCCTCGTCCTTCTGGCCGATCGCGAGGAACTGGGCGAACGCGGAATGCATCGCGCCGGGCCTGGCGTAGATCGCGGCGTAGTGGCGGCGGGTCGCTTCGTCGATCTTCGACGGGTCGCCGGCGAACTCGTTCCAGAAGCGGTCGAGGTAGATGCGCTCGCGGCCGGCGACCAGGCGCTCGGCATCCGGGCCGCCGAAGTTGAAGTGCCACAACGCGGGCAGGCGCACGATCTGGTTCCACGGCGGGATGCCGGGTATCGGCGAATCCATCACGACCAGGCGGCTTGTCTTGTCCGGATAGCGCGCCGCGTAGGCATACGCGACCATCACGCCAATGTCGTGGCCCACGATGTCGGCGCGGTCGATGCCGAGCTTGTCGAGGACGGCGCGGATGTCGCCGGCCTGCGTCCACTTGTCGTAGCCGCCGACGGGGTGCGAGGACAGGCCCATGCCGCGCAGGTCGGGCACGACGACGGTGTGGTCCTTCTCGATCTCGGCGGCCATCGGCGACCACATGTCGCCGGTGTTGCCGAAGCCGTGGATCAGCACGACCGCGGGCCCGTGGCCGCCGACGCGCACGTTGATCGTCGCGTCGGCGTTCACCACCTGCGAGCTGCGGAAGCCGGCCGGGAAGGGCGTGGGCGCGGCGTGCGCCGACAGGGCGCCCAGCGCCAGGCTGGCGGCGAGGCCGGCCGCGACTCGGCGGAAGCAGCGGGCGAACGTGGACGAAACGGTTGCGGACATGCTCGGCTCCGTAGGGTGGGGGGACGGGCATTCCGGATTCGAAAACGTTCGCCGGATGCCGTGACGCCAGTCTCGGCCTTCATTGGAGTTGAAACAATGATACGAAGGTGTCGGTCATCACGCGCCCGTCGGGCAGCACTACGCCGCTAGATACCGGTCGGAACCTCGGCTTTATGCCTGCTGACTGACGCACCGTCCTGAGCTCGGAGGCGGGCGAACACAATGGTGGATACGATGGTCAGTGTGGCGAGGCACAGGAGCGCCAAATGAATCCCATGAATCATCTGCGACTCGGTGGCGCGCAGGCGGTCAGGAATGAAAAGCGCAGCGGCGAGCGAGGCCATGGCGATACCGAAGCTGACTGCCAATTGCTGCACGGTGCTGGCGATGGTGCTGGCGCCGCTTGCCTCGTGCTCGCCCACGTCCGCGTACGCCAGCGTATTCATGCTCGTGTACTGCAGCGAGGTGAGGAAGCCGTAAACGAATGCCATCATGACAATGAGCCATGCCGGAGTTTCGAGATTGATCGTTGCGAACAGCATGATCATCACGCCGAGCATGATGGTGTTGGCGATCAGCACGCTTCGGTAGCCGAACTTCTTGAGGATCAGCGGCATGGTCAATTTCAGGCTCATGGCGGCGAAAGCCTGCGGCATGATCAGCAGGCCCGACTGGATGGGCGAGAATCCCAAGCCAACCTGATATAGAAGCGGCAACAAAAAGGGAATGCCGCCTATCCCTAAGCGGGTGAATAAATTGCCGCTGACCGCAATGCGGAAGGTGCGAATGGCAAGCAGTTTGAGACGCAGCAGCGGGTGCGCGGTACGCTTGGTATGCAAACCGTAGGCTGCGAGCAGCGCTGCCGAAATCGCCAGCAGTCCGAGCATTTCCCGGCCGCTCAAGGTGGTCTCGCCGAACACCTCGAGCACATAGGACAACAATGCAATACCCGAGCCGAACAACACCAATCCGATGATGTCGAGGCGATAGTTGCGCTTCTCGCGATAGTTCGGCAAGTGCCGGTAGACCATGTACAGGCCACACAGGCCGATCGGAATATTGACGAAAAAGATCACGCTCCAGTGGAAATACCCGATGATCGCGCCGCCGATGACCGGGCCCAACATTGGACCCACAAGGCCGGGAATGGCGACGAAGCTCATGGCATTGATGAGTTCCGACTTGGCGAAGGTGCGTACCATGGTGATGCGGCCGACGGGCAGCATCATGGCGCCGCCGCTGCCCTGCAGAATGCGGCACGCCACCAAGAGATGAATGTTGTTGGAGATGCCGCAGAGGAACGAACCCAAGGTGAAAATGCCGATCGCGGACGCAAAAACGCGGCGGGTACCGAAGCGATTGGCCATCCAACCGCTGATCGGAATGAAGACGGCCAGACTCAGGGTGTAGCTGGCGAGCACCGCCTTCATGCTCAATGGCGGCACATCAAGGGCGTGCGCAATCGCAGGCACTGCCGTATTGAGGATGGTCGTGTCCAGGGATTCCATGAAGAACCCCACGGCGACCAACCAGGGCAGCAGCCGCTTGGCGGTAGCGGTCAGTGCGATCTCATCGGAATCCGGCAAGGCGATCCGCCCTCAAGCGCCCGCGAGCGCCGTGTCGACAATGGTCTGCGCCTCACCGATCAATCTGCGCAGATGCGCTTCGTCGTGAAAGCTTTCCGCGTAGATCTTGTAGATGTCTTCGGTCCCGGAGGGGCGGGCTGCAAACCAGCCGCCGCGCGCAGTGACTTTGACGCCGCCGATCGGCGCGTTATTGCCGGGCGCCTGGGTCAGGATCTGTTCGATCGGTTCGCCGGCAAGCTCCGTGATGTGAATTTGCTGCCGGTCAAGTTTGCCGAGCTTGGCTTTCTGCGCGGAGTTCGCCGAGGCATCGATGCGATCGGCAAAAGATGTGCCCAATTCCTGCGTGAGCGCGCGGTAGTGCTCGCCGGGATCTCGTCCGGTGCGCGCCGTGATTTCCGCCGCCAGGAGTGCCGGTACGATACCGTCCTTATCCGTGGTCCACGCCTGTCCGTCGATGCGGCTGAAAGAAGCACCGGCGCTTTCCTCGCCGCCGAAGCCCAATTTTCCATCCACCAGTCCGGCAACGAACCATTTGAAGCCCACCGGCACTTCGTACACGGCTCGTTTCAACCGCTTGCCGACCCGATCGATCATCGCACTGCTCACCACCGTCTTGCCAACGGCAGCATCGGCGCGCCAGCCGCTGCGATGACTGAATAAATAGTCGATCGCAACGGACAGGTAGTGGTTGGGCGGCATCAAGCCGCGGCTCTTGGTCACAATCCCATGCCGATCATGGTCGGTATCGCAGGCAAACGCGATGTCGTAGCGATCCTTCAGTTCGATCAGCCGCCGCATGGCGTAGGAGGAGGAAGGATCCATGCGGATTTTTCCGTCCCAATCGAGCGTCATGAAACGAAAGGTCGGGTCGACAGTATCGTTCACGACGGTCAGATCGAGGCGATAGCACTCGGCGATGCGCGGCCAGTAATGCACGCCGGCGCCGCCCAACGGGTCGACACCCATGCGAATCTTCGAATCGCGAATGACATCCATATCCAAAATCGCGCCGAGATCCTGAACATAATTTTGCACGTAGTCATGCGAGTGGGTCGTGGCGGCAGCGCGCGCCTGCTTGAGCGCTATTCGCTTGATGCCGCCGGCGCCGGGCTTGAGCAGCTGGTTGGCCCGGTTCTCGATCCACTTGGTGATGTCCGTGTCCGCAGGACCGCCGTTGGTCGGGTTGTACTTGAAACCGCCGCTATCCGGAGGATTGTGCGAGGGTGTGATGACGATGCCGTCGGCCAAGCCGGTCTTGCGGCCGCGGTTGTAATTGAGAATGGCGTGGGAAATGGCGGGAGTAGGCGTGTATTCGTCGCCCGCCGCGATCATGAGCTCCACGCCATTGGCGGCAAGCACTTCGAGGGCGCTGGCGAAGGCCGGCGCCGACAGCGCGTGCGTATCAAAACCAATGAACAGCGGCCCGTCGGTACCCTGCTGCTTGCGGTACTCGCTGATGGCTTGACTGATGGCCAAAACATGCGCCTCGTTGAAGCCGACCTCGAAGGAGCTGCCGCGATGCCCCGAGGTGCCGAAGGCAACCCGCTGTGAGGCAATCGAAGGATCGGGACGCTCACTGTAGTACGCAGTAATCAGCCGCGGCACATCGACCAGTACCGCCGCAGGGGCGGGCTGACCGGCGAGCGGGTTCACTCTGGAATTCAAGTGGTGGCCAGCGCGGCGCTCTTATCCTCGATGCGCTGCATCAGTTCGGTCCACGACTTGACGAATGATGCCGCGCCGTCGACTTGCAGTTGGGCTGCGAGGGCGTTGACATCGATTCCGGCGCGCGCAAAACGGCCGAGCGTATCTTCGGCATCGCCGCCGTCTTTGGCCATGACACCTTTCAGATTGCCGCTTTCCGCGAACGCCAGGAGAGTCTTCTCCGGCATGGTGTCGATGGTGTCCGGCGCGGCCAACCCCTCGACATACAAGCCGGCCGGAGCCTTCGGATCCTTGGTGCCGGTGCTGGCCCACAGCATGCGCTGCTTGCGCGCGCCCTTGGCCTCCAAATCCTGCCAACGTTTGCCGCCGATCAATTCCAAGTGCGCACGATAGGTGCGTTGCATGATGGCAATGCCCAAGCGATTGCTCAAGTCGGGCGGCACTTTATCAGCCACGGCGCGATCCCAGCGGCTGACGAATACCGATGCGACCGAATTGATTTTCGGATCGAGTCCCGCTGCGATGCGCCTCTCCATGGCGCGCATGTAGGCATCGGCTACTTTCAAGTATTGTTCACGCGAGAACAGCAGGGTCACATTGACCGGCACACCCGCAAAAATCGCCGCCTCAATGGCCGGGACGCCGGCAGGCGTGCCGGGAATCTTGACGTAAAGATTCGGCCTATTGGCCTGCTTGTGAATTCGCAGTGCCGCATCGATGGTGCTCTGCGTGTCGTTCGCGAGCAACGGCGAGACTTCCATGGATACCCAGCCGTCCAGCCCTTTCGTGCGATCGAACACAGGCCGGAAGAGGTCGGCGGCGCGGCGAAGGTCCTCCAGCGCCAACTCGACGAACAAGGTCTCCCCGGATAAACCGGCCGCTGCCTTTTGCCGAATGCCTTTGTCGTATGCGGCGGTCTTGCCGATGGCCTCGTCGAAAATCGTGGGATTCGACGTCAGGCCGGTGATGGAAAATTGCTCGATATAGCGGCTCAGGGTGCCGTCGTCGAGAATTTCCCGCGTGATATTGTCCAGCCACAGGCTTTGACCCAAATCATGCAGCTTTTTCGTCATACTCATGGTCGCACCTTAAAATCGGTTAGGTCGTGATTGAGAAGATCCGCGATGCGCTCGATGACCAGATCCGGCGCCGGTTCCGCCGATTTGGACTCCGCAGCCAGTGCGTAGTGCCCTTGGCGAACGAAAACTGTCGTCAGGCGCGCACCCAGCGCCGATTTCATCGCGGCCAAGAGATTAGCCTTGTCATCGACCATAACATAGTGCTTTGCCGGGTAGCGTTGCTGCATATGCTCGAGCATCTTTTCTTTGTGCAGGTAAATCAAAACCCGGCCTTCGACCGCGGCCCAGATGCCGCTGCGCTGGATTTTTCGCGGCTGAAACACAATGTCGCCATCCGACAACACGACCGGCAAGCCGAGGGTGCGCAAATGCGCAATCGCCTCGAGCGCTTGCGGAAACAAGCGGCTCGCAAACGAGTACTCGAGCAGGAAATCCGACATGCCGAGCAATTGCGGCTGGTCATCGAGGCCTGAGCGAAAATCCTGCAATGCACCCAGGTAATCCGCAAGCCCAAGGGCTTCGCGCCGCCGGCCAAAAATCTCCCAGTAACGCGCGCGTTCGGCGCCGCCGAAGGCACTTTCCAGGCGGTCGCCCAGATCCTTGGCGAACTGGTCGTTGTCCAACAACGTGTTGTCCACGTCGAGGAGAAATATGACGCTCTGCGGGTTCAGCACGGCGCGGATTTCTCGATCTGGGGGTCATGCCAGCTCGCGCCGCAGTCGACGACTTTGGCGGCGGCATCGGGACCCCAGGTGCCGGGCTCGTATTCAAGCACGGGTAAGGCGCCGCTGAGGATGGGATCAACCACGCGCCAGGCAGCCTCCACACTGTCATCCTGCGTGAACAATGCGGTCTCGCCTCGAACCGCATCTCCCAGCAATCGCTCATAAGGGGATTTCTCAGACTGCGTGTTGTGGCGCGCGATCAATTCGACCGGCTCGCCGCGCATGTCCTCGCCGGTGAGCTTGGCCAGCGCGCCTTCGCCAATGACCACCTCGGGACTCAAGCGCAACCTGAAATAATTCGCTGGCATGGTGTCGCTGGGATCGAAGATCGCCAAGGGCGGCCGCTTGAGCGTTACCCTCACCTCCGTCGCCGTGATCGGCAGATTCTTGCCGGCGCGGATGTAGAACGGCACATCCGCCCAGCGCCACGTGTCGATGCGCAGGCGCAGCGCGGCAAATGTCTCGACTTGCGAGTCTTTGGCGACGCCTTGCTCGGCGCGATAGCCGCGAAACTGCCCGCGCACCACTTCTTTCGGGTCGAGCGGGCGCATGGCGCGGAAAATGCGCAGCTTTTCCGCTTGCATGGTCTTCGAATCGTGGCCGACGGGTGCATCCATCGCCAGCAACGTCACCACCTGCAGCAAATGGTTTTGCACCACGTCGCGAACTGCGCCGACTTCCTCGTAGAAAGCGCCGCGGCCCTGCACGCCGAAGTCCTCGGCCATGGTGATCTGAATGTCCCGAATGTACTCGCGGTTCCAGATGGGCTCCAGAAAAGTATTGGCGAAACGGAAGTACAACAGATTCTGCACCGCCTCCTTGCCCAGGTAGTGATCGATGCGAAAGATCGAAGATTCATCGAACACTTCATGCAAGGTGCGATCGAGCGCCTGCGCGCTTGCCAAATCCCGGCCGAAGGGCTTCTCGACGATCACCCGGCCATTCTCCGCGCAGCCGCACTCGCGCAACCCCTGCACGACGCTGGCGAACATGCTGGGCGGAATGGCCAGATAATGAATGGGGCTCTTGCTGAGCCCAATGGCCGCCTTCAATTTGGTATAGGTTTCCGGATCCGCGTAGTCGCCCTCGACATAACGCAGCAGTGAAGCCAGCTTGGCGAAGCTGGTATCGTCGAAATCGCCGCCATTTTGCACGCTGCTGCGGGCACGCTCTTTGAGTTTATCCAGATTCCAACTGGCGCGCGCCATGCCGACAATCGGCATATTGAAGCCGCCTTTGCGCACCATCGCGTACAGCGCGGGGAAGATCTTTTTGTACGCCAGATCTCCGGTGGCGCCGAAAAACACGAAGGCGTCGGATTCCGTTCGAGTCATGAGCGTCGTGCCTCGAGCTCGCGCCGCAGCCGCTGCAGCTCCTCGAGCAAATCAAGGGCGAGCGCGACACCCGCAAGATTCAGCTCGAGATCCCGCTCCAGCCGAACCGCGAGACGCGCGCGACGCAGCGCATCGCCGGTAAAGCGCCACTCGCTGCTGATTTCAATGACATTGAGCACGCCTTCCTCGACGAATTCCACGATGTGCCGTTCGTCGATCTGGCACATGCGGCTCAAGTCCTTGATGCTCAAGATCGCGGATTGATCGAATATGGTGCCGGTTATAGCCTGATCGTCGGATGGGGGCATTTTAGGCTCCGAGGCTGGCGCGGGGGTTAAAGGCTAGGGCGGCCGCGAAAGCCGCGTACGCGGCCTTGGCCTTGTCATCATTGGCCGCCGGCAGCGCGATCTGCAAGACCACATAAAAATCGCCCGGCGGCGCCGCAGGAATGCCGCGGCCCTTGAGGCGCAACTTGCTGCCGGCGTGCGATCCGGGTGGAACCTTCAAATCGACCATGCCGGATGGCGTGGGCGTTTTGACGCTCGCGCCCAGTGCGGCTTCCCACGGCGCGACCGGTAATTCGAGCGACAGATCCCGCCCGTCGACTCGATACAGCGGATGGGGCTGAAATTCCACTTCGATGTACAGGTCTCCGGGTGTCCCGCTGCCGGGAGCGCGCGCACCCTGGCCTGCAAGGCGGATTTGCTGACCGGCCAGAATTCCCTTGGGTACTTGAACGTTCAAGGTGCGTTCCTTCGAGACCAACCTGCCTGCATCGTCGATTTCGGGCATCCTCAATGTAAATGTGCGAGGCCCGCCGTTGAGCGACGCTTCCAGATCGAGCAGCACCTTGGCGTGGTGGTCCTCGCCGCGGCCCGCGTGAAACTCGCCGCGGCTGCGCCCTGATCGCGCCTGAGCACCGAACAGCGAATCAAAAAAATCGCTGTACGCCGAATTGCCCGGGCCTGCGCCGCTGAATTCGAAGCCTGAGTCCCAATTGGGAGGCGGCCGAAATTCTTCGCCGGCGCGATGGTTTTGGCCAAGCTGATCATAGGCCGCGCGCTTTTCAGGGCTCTTGAGCACCTCGTAGGCCTCGCCGACCTCCTTGAATCGCGCCTCTGCGTCTTTTTCCTTGCTGACATCGGGATGATATTTGCGAGCGAGCTTGCGATAGGCCTGCTTGATCTGGGCTTCGGTAGCATCGCGCGCAACGCCCATGACCTTGTAATAATCCTTGAATTCCACCGATCACCCGCTTCTGGCAACGCTGAAGAATACTACGCGTAAAAACTCGTGAATCATAAATACGGTGTAAGACCAATCCTACAGTTGGTAAGCCACTGTCAGCAGCAATCCCTCGCAAAGATCGCGCAGCAGACCCGGCGGGCGGCCGTTGAAAGGCACCGTCTCCGGGATCTGTGCATCAATCCACTGTGCGAGCCAATTAATTTCCGCGCGGCCGTAGAAGACGACGGCGCATTCGTAGTTGAGCAGCAGACTGCGCGAGTCGAGATTCACTGATCCTGACAACGCGAGCGAGTGGTCGAATACCACGGCCTTTGCGTGGCTCATGTACGGCATCAAATGAATGTTGACGCCCGCCTGACTCAACGAACGCAGCGCGCGATTGCGTGCGAAATCCGCCAGGCGATGATTGGAACTGGCCGGAATAACCAAGTCGACGCGCACGCCGCGCCGCGCGGCGAGGCGCATGGCGGTTTCCAAGCTGACATCAGGGACGAAGTAGGGCGTTACCGCGAGCATGCGGTCGCGGGCCTGAAAACAGCCGTCGATCAGCAAGGCGTGCACCGTATCTTCGCTCTGGTCCGGCCCGCTCGGCAGAAACTGCGCCTCGCTCGCGGCGGACTGGGAGGCGGTGCCGGCAACGGCGGCGACCTCGGTCGACGCAGGCTTGCCGCCCGCCGCGACCCAATCCATTTCAAACTGCGCGGCGGCCGCGCCTGCCACCGGTCCTTGCAGGTCAAAGGTCAGGTCTCGCCACGCCGGCGCGCCCGCGACGCCGCAGAAATATTCGGCGGCGAGATTGCGTCCTCCTGCCCACAGACGTGCGCCATCGGCGATGACCATTTTCCGATGATTGCGCAAGTTGCGCGGGCCCTGAGTCCGGCGCGCGAACAGCGGGCTGAAAATCGCGGTCTCGACGCCGCCCAACTGCAGAGTCTTGAAGCAGACCCTCGGCAGTTGAATCGCACCCACGCCATCGAGGAGAAGCCGCACATCAACGCCGCAGCGCGCCCGTTCCATCATGCGCTGCATGGCTTCGTGCCCGAAGGCGTCGTCGCCGAGAATGTAGGTGCAGATGTCCAACCGGGAAACGGCGCTCGACATGACTGAAAATAGTGCATCGGCTGAATCGCGTCCGTCGCGATGCAGGTTGATGGCCGCGGGCGAAGGTCCCGGCAGTCCAAAGCTTTCAATGAGATCTTGCGCCCAGTGACCCGCAAACGACCGCACTCCGGAGCGCGCCGAGGTCTTACGCGGCAGTTTGCGCCGCCCGAACATCAAGTACATGGGCAGCACCAGATAGGGCAGAGCGATCATCCCCAGGACCCAGGCGATGGCGATCGAAGGCGGCCGCCGTTCGCGTTGGGCGCGCGTGGTCAGAATGTAGGCAAGCACACTGAGCACGACAACGAGTGAGTGCAGACTGACTGTCGGAAGCCAAACGCTCATGTCAATCAGACTGCGCGAGCCGCTTGAGAACCCCCGGCAAGAGGTCCGGTAAATCCTCGCCCAGCAGTCCCGGTCCAAATGCCGCGGCTGCGGCGCCATGCATCCACACCCCGGCCGCCGCAGCCGGGAATGCGTCCATGCCCTGTGCAAGAAGCCCCAAAATGAACCCGCCGAGAACATCTCCGGATCCCGCGGTGGCCAGCGTTGCCGGCGCGTTGCCGTTGATGACCGCGCGACCGTCGGGAGCTGCGATGACGGTGTCGGCGCCCTTCAGCACGACGACCGCTCCACTGCGACGGGCCGCTCGGCGCGCACGCGTTAATTTGTCGCCCGAGGGGTCGAAGATGCGTTTGAATTCGCCGTCATGCGGCGTGATGACGCAGGGCCCGCGGATCGCTTGAAACAGTTCGTCCATACGCGAAGAAAATACGCTGATGGCATCGGCGTCGAGCACCACGGGTCTGCCGGTTTGCAACAGGGCGAGCACCCGCTCGCGCGTCGCGTCGCTGACGCCTGCACCGGGTCCGATCGAAAATGCCGTGTACCGCGGATCCTTCAGCAGGTCGGCGAAGTCTTGATCCTGCGACAGCGGTTGCACCATGATGCTGGTCAAGGCCGAAGCATAAATGGCAAAGGCTTTTTCCGGTACGGCGATGCTCGTGAGTCCCGCTCCGATGCGCGCCGCGGCGCGCGCCGCCATCCGCGCCGCGCCCGTCATGGGATATCCGCCGTAGAGCAGTGCGTGGCCACGGCTGTATTTGTTGCCGCCGGCATGCAGTTGCGGCAACTTTTCCCGCCATAGGCCCGGCGTGTTTTCCCAGGTGTCGATCGGCAACGAGTCGAGCACGGCTTGCGGTATGCCGATATCCGCCACGACGATGTCGCCGCATAAATCGCGCCCCGGCAGCAACAAATGACCGGGTTTCTTTCTCATGAAGGTCACGGTGCAGGCCGCGGCCGCGGCGCCCCAGTCCTCGCCGCTGTCTCCCATCACGCCACTGGGCACGTCCACGGCAATGATGGGGATTGCGCGCCGTGTTGCGCATGTCAACGTATCGCTGACCTGCGAATCCAGGCGACGGCTCAAACCTGAACCAAAAAGGGAATCGACGATCAACTCAGCATCGTCGATGACCTGCGGAGTCAGCGGTTCGACGCTGCCCGTCCAGCGCTGTGCATGATGTTGAGCGTCGCCGCGCAGACCGCTGATGTCGCCCAACAGAGCAAGACGGACCGCCCAACCGGATTGCGCCAGGCGAAAAGCCACGACAAAACCATCGCCGCCGTTGTTGCCGGGTCCACACAGGACGGTGACCCGCCGCGGCGTCCATCGGCGCACCAGCTCGCGTACCACGGCCTCACCGGCTCGCTGCATGAGCAGCGAGCCGGCAGTGCCCGACGCCATGGTCAATCGATCGGCCGCATTCATCTGCGCGACCGTGAGCACGGTGGAGTTCACAATCGTCCAACTGCCGCGCCGACGGCGGTGGTGACGGCCATTGCCAGCGCGCTCCAAAAAGCGACGCGCAAGGCGCCGACGCGCACATTGGCGCCGCCGACCTTGGCCGACCAGCCGCCGAGAAACAGCAGGCAGAGGAGGCAGGCAATGGCGATTGCGCCGATGAGGTTGCGCGCCGGTGCAATCGCAACCACGGCCAGCGGCAGGGCGGCCCCGATGGAGAAACTTCCGGCCGAAGCCATGGCCGCCTGCATTGGCCGCGCCCTCGATGCCGGTGATATCCCCAACTCGTCGCGCGCATGCGAGCCCAACGCGTCATGCGCCATGAGCTGGTCCGCCACTTTGCGCGCCAAATGGGAATCGAGTCCACGCCGCATATAAATGTCGGTCAGTTCGCGCCGTTCACCGATGAAATCATCGCGCAGTTCCACGCGCTCCTGCGCCAATGCGGCGGATTCCGTGTCCGCTTGCGAATGCACAGAGACGTATTCTCCGGCCGCCATGGACATGGCGCCGGCAACCAGCGCCGCCGTGCCGCTCAACAACAGCGCGGCGTGCGAGCTGTGCGCGGCCGCCAGACCCAGCAGCAGGCTGGAAGTCGACACAATGCCGTCGTTCGCGCCCAAAACCGAGGCGCGCAGCCACCCGCCCGTTCCCAATTTGTGGCGGTCATGATCCTTAGGACGCATTGCTGTTCACATGAATCTGCCTGCTCGTTGCCCTGTATATGTGAACAGGCTGCCTCGGGGGGGTGGACCGCACTGCGGCGAATCCAATAGTAGCGAGCGCCATGCAAGCCGGGTAGTCTTCGCTTGAAATAATAAGCAGCCGGTCAACGCCTCGGTTGACCGCCGCAAGTAGTCCACCGTAAGTAGTCCGCCGCAAATAGGGAAGTCACGAATGTACAATCCTCTGTTCTGGATAGAGTGGCTTGATCGTCTCGATCGCGTGCTGACGAGCGCTCGCCAGGATGTCGCCCTGCTAAAGCGCGCCGTCAGCCCGCGCAGCCTCGAGGCCATAGAGCGCTCGAAGCGCCAGTTATGCGCGCTCATGAAGGATTTGCGGTTGCTTGATCGCGACGTGGTGGCGACGGATACCGCGCAGAATGGGGCGGACAATTTGCAACGAGCGCTCGACACGACCGTGGCGCAACTCGGCAGTCTCGCCGCGATCGCGGCCGCGAGCGCGCCGGGCATGCTGGATCGATTGCTGGCCGCCAGCGATTCCGCTTTGCGCGACAGCTGCTACGAGGCCGCGATATTGCTGGAGCCGAGTCGCCGTCGCGCATAACCCAATCATCCGGCCGCGACCTACGCTTTGGCGGTTTTCGGACCCCAAATATACCAAAGTATAAATCCCAGCAGCGGCAGCACCAGAACCACCACGGTCCATAGCACTTTATTGCCCGTGTCCGCGCTGCTTTGAAAGATATTCACGATCGCCCAAACGTCGGCGACCAAGACAATCAGACTGCCCAAACCACCTTGATACCCCACTGGCCTTCCCCCGCGGTTGGAACAAAGCTTCACGCTACACGTTTGCGGCTTGCAATGGCTATAAAATCAAGAGAATTCCCCCGATGGCACACAATAACAACACGAGTTGCTCGAACAGGTTCTGATTCACGCGTACCAACAGCCAGCGGCCGGCCAGCGCGCCGAGCAGCACGGCCGGCGCCAGCGCAAGATTGAATCCAAAGCTTTGGGTGGTGATCAACCCAAGATCGACCATGAACGGAACTTTGAATAGATTGAGCAGCATGAAGAACACCGCTGCGGTGCCCACGTATTCCATCTTAGGCAGTCTCATGGCCACCAGGTAAATGGCCATCAGGGGTCCTGCGGCGTTCGCGACCAGCGTGATGAAGCCTGCGGTCATGCCGATGACGGCGCCTACCGACCAGTGCAACGGCGCCGCCCGCTCTTGATTGGGGGAGGAGGCGTATCTGCGCCAATAACTCAGTATCACCAGCGACACGATGATCCAACCCACCAGGATCCGAGCGGTGTGATCGCTGATTCGACCAAGCGTGAAGTAGCCCAGCACCACCCCGATTGCGGTCCAGGGAAACAGCTGCCACAGGTAATGCCATTGAGTATGTTTGCGATACGAGAACACGGCGACGAAGTCGCCGAATATCAGCAGCGGCAGAACCAGGCCGCTGGCTTGTTTACTGCTCGGGAAGACGTGATTGAACAGGGCAATCGACAGGATGCTCAAGCCCGTGATGCCCGCCTTGGAAACGCCGACCATGAAGGCGCCAAGCGCGGCAAATATCCACAGCGAGAGTTCAGCTGGCAATCAGTTATTTACGTAGAATTGGCGCAGCTGATGCAGGTTGATGATGACGTCGAAACGCTCGCCTTCGGGGAGCCTCGGTCCGGTCGCGAACTCATAGCGCGAGTCCAAATTGACGACGCCGGGATGCAAGTCATGCATCGCCCGCTTGAACATTTCCCGCGGCACCCACTCGGAATTGGATGACAGCGAACCGAATTCATCGTGATAAATCGTGGCGGTGGAGATATCCCCCGGCGCTGATGCAATGGCGAAAATGCGCGGCCGAATGGAGGTCAAGTGCACTTGCTTGGCGCCGGCCACGATCAGCTGCCACTCGTTGCCCTGCGGCACGGCAATCAGCGCATAGACATGGTGTTGCGCGGTGAAAAAGGCGGTCGAAATGGCGAGCATCGCCAACACGCGGCGGGCGTTTGCACTCCAGCGTTCGGTAAGCGCGCTGATCGACGCCACCAGGAAACAGAGCAGCACACCGGTCATCGCCAGAATCGTACGATAGGTTGCATAGTGCTCGGACGCGATCATGCATACGGAGAAGGCGAAGACCGGAAGTCCCAGCAGCCCGGACAACCAAACGATGCCGCGCGCCATGCCGTGCCGGCGCCACTCGAGATAGGCACCTGCGATCAAGATCGCGCCCACGAGCGCCGCGCAAGCGAAATAAAGCGCGTGGTCGCGATGATTGTTGTCGTTCAGCACGAATAAGCTCAGCGCATTCGGCAGCGGCTCAGCCAGGAACCAGGCGATCTTGTCGCCCCAATGTGATTCGAAGGCAACTCGGCCGGACTTGACGAAGACGTGAGTGGCGTAGAGCAAGGACATCGCACCATAGGCCAGCCCCAGTGTGCCCGCGACAAACCCCAGATGGATCCCGACCCATCGCGCCGACTGCGGCAACGTGCGTCGCCGCTGTACGATCAGCGCGCCGGCCAGGGGCACCAGATAAAAGAGTGCGCTTGGCTGGTAGATCAATGCGCTTACGACCATCAACCCGAAGGCGACAGCCCACTGTCCCACGGCGCGTCCGACGCCGGCACGCAGGCCCAGAACCAGCGCTCCTTCCACGGTAAAAAACCCGCCGACGGCCAACAGCGCGGTCGCCACGTAGGGCCAGCCGACTGCCCAGCCGGCAATGACCTGCGCGGACGGCACCAAGACCAGCAATACCGCAAAACATAAGCTCGTGTTAATGGACCATCCGACCGCTCTCAAGCCCTTGAAGCACACCATGGAGATGGCGCCCAGGAGAAGTGCCGCGACGAAACGCATCCACTGAAGATTCTGTACGCTGCTGGTCTGGCCATACGTTGCCTGCAGCAACCAGCCGTAAATGGGGCGCGCATGCGAGGCACAGAATTTAACGACCTTGCCAACTTCTTCGTGAGCTTCGCGCAGATTGGAGTAGTCATCGCGCAGACCGTAATCGTGAAAAGTGGCCGGCCAATAGGCCACCAGCGGTATCAGGAAAAGCACGGCCGTGAGCATCCAAGCGCGGGCCCGCAAGCCCGTGCGCGGCTGCGCGATCGCGCTCGGTTCCGCGATCGAGCTTGGATTGCCAACCGGGACCGCAATCGCGGCCTCGCTGAGTATTGTTTTCGGAACGCTGCTCATTCGCCGCTAACACCTCAAGATGCTGCAATGCACTAATCTGCGGACATCATCACCTATTGCCAGACGCAAATGATTGAGAAAGACGTTAAATATCTGTTAACTAGCCAAATCGCGCGCGTGTTTGAGGGGGCCCCGAGGCCGGGGGCTCCTAGGGGCAGCCGGATGGTTTCTTGATACGCGTCCCATCGGGCAGAAGCCCTTGTCTATAGGCTTTGTGCGATGGATTGCCAACCCACACTGCGATTCGCGCTTTTGATCATTGCGTTGTCCGCCGCATCGAGCGCCGCGGCGAATCCCAAGATTTACACCTATATCGATGCGCAGGGATTGCGGCACTACACCGACGTTCCCGATAACAACCGCTATCGATTGCTGGTTCTCTCGCCGCAAGACCGAACCGCGAGCGGCGATCGCTATGATATGCAGCTGTTGGCCAAAGCCTCGCGGTACGACTCCATCATCGAGCACGCCGCGCTTTCCGCGGCCGTGGAATCCAACCTCTTGCGCGCCGTGATCGTGGTGGAGTCGGGGTTCAATTCGCATGCCGTCTCCAAGCGAGGTGCCGTGGGACTCATGCAACTCATGCCGGCAACGGCGAGCCGCTTCGGTGTTTCGAACCCCTACGATGCCCAGCAGAACGTGCATGCGGGCGCACGCTATTTGAAGTTTCTCATCGACCGCTTCGGTCACGATATCCGCTTGGCGCTGGCCGCCTACAACGCGGGTGAAGACGCGGTCGCTCGCAATGGCGGCCAAATTCCGCCCTTCAGCGAAACCATGGCCTACGTTCCCCGCGTACTCAAGATCTACAGACAGCTGGGCGCGCAACCTCGCACGACCTGATCTGATCGCAGCTTGACATTCCGTAAGTAATTACTTACGGTTAGTCATGGCTTACCAAGAAGCATTCCTTGCCCTAGCAGACCCCACCCGGCGCCATGTGTTCGAGCAGTTACGGCGCGGACCGAAATCGGTGGGAAAAATCGCCGCGCAAATGCCGGTCAGCCGCCCGGCGGTATCTCAACACCTCGCAGTGCTCAAGAGAGCCGGCCTCGTGGGCGATCGCGCCGAGGGCACGCGCCGGGTTTACTACATCGATCCGCATGGGCTGGCCGCCATCCGAATTTGGCTCGATCAATTCTGGGACGACGCGCTATCAGCATTTCAAGCGGAGCTAGAGAAAGAGGAGTCGGACAAATGATCAGTATTGCCCCGGTACGCAAGCAAATCACGGTCAACGCGAATCAGCAGCGAGCATTTGACTTGTTCACCAACGGGATGTCGCGATGGTGGCCTGCGACTCATTCCACTCTCAAGTCTCCCCTCAAACAGTACGTCGTCGAGCCGCGCGCGGGCGGACGCTGGTACGCGGTCGGCGAGGATGGTTCAACCGGCCAAACGGGCTACGTGATCGACTGGCATCCGCCGCGGCTGGTCGTGCTGGCTTGGCAGCTCAGTGCCGAGTGGCAATTCGATCCCGCACTCGTGACCGAAGTCGAAGTGCGCTTCGTCGCTGAAAGCGCGAATACCACTCGCGTCGAGCTGGAGCATAGGAATTTACAGCGTATGGGGGAAAGGGGCGCGCAGGTACGCTCCATGGTGGATGCCCCGGGAGGGTGGACTGCCGTTTTGGAATCGTTCAAACAATGTGCGGATGCAAAGGGAGAGGGATCATGATGGCATTGAATAAGTGGGTTGCATGCGGCGCCGCTCTGACCGCGGCCGTGTCGATCGGCCGGCCTGCGGCAGCGGAAGTGATCAGCGCCGGCCAGAATGGCTTCGAAATTCGCGAGACCGTGCACGTGGCGGCAGCGCCGGACAAGGCGTACGCCGCGCTGCGGCAGCCGGCGCGGTGGTGGAGTTCCGAGCACACATTCTCGGGAAGCGCCGCGAATCTGACATTGGATGCGCGTGCCGGCGGTTGTTGGTGCGAGACGCTCATCGATGGCGGTTCAGTCGAGCATATGCGCGTGGTGTATGTTGCGCCTGGCAAGGCATTGCGACTGCGCGGCGCCCTCGGGCCCCTTCAAGGATTGGGCGTCGAGGGCGCCATGACCTTCAGCGTCAAGGCCGCAGCGAGCGGAACCGACATCAGCATCAGCTATGCGGTCGGCGGTTACGTGAAGGACGGGTTCGACGGCCTTTCGAAAGGCGTCGATCACGTGCTCGCCGAGCAGCTCGAGCGGCTGAGAAAACTCATCGACGGCTAGCTGGCTTATTTACGGCCAGCCGGCTTGACGGCGACTCCCGCGATTTCAAAGTGCGCGCCGCGCACCAGCTTGGATACGCCGATGAATGCGCGCGCCGGATAGTTGTCGTGAAAATACGAGCGATAGACCGCATTGAATTTGTCGTATAGATCAAGGTCCGTGCAGTAGACGGTGACCGATACGAGATCCGCCATGGTCAAACCGCCTCGTTCCAGAGTTTGCTTGACCGCATCCATCACCGCCCGGGCTTCGGTTTCGGGATCCGCTGCCGCCTTCCCCGTGCTCGGATCGAGCCCTAGATGGCCCGCGACATAAAACGTCCCGCCCACCATCACGCCGTTGCTGAAGGGCGGCGCCGTTTTCGGATCGGCTCCGGGCGGCGCCAAGAAAGTGCGTCCCGCGTCGGCGGCATGCGCGGCTGCGGCGCATAGGCCGATGAGAACAATCGCCAGTACTTTTTTCATTTGAATGCTCCGTTGTTCAAGCTTTCGGGACCGCGCCGGTGGGAGTTAATTTGTCGATGGCCTGAGGCAGCACCTGCGAGAGCTTCGCGGCCAGTACGTCAGGAGACAGGCCGACCTTGGCCGCCAACTCCTTGACCGTATCCGAGCCAAAGGCTTGGTGGATCTGATCAGCCGTGATGGGTTGGTTTGCGCCGGTTCCTATCCACGAGCGCACCGTGCCGCCCAGGCCTTGCTGTTCCAGTTGAGCGACAATGCCCTGTAAGCCTCCATGTTTTTGAATGAGGCCATTGACCACCGTGGCCATCTCGGCACCGACTACACCACCCAATATGCCGTCGAACATGCCCATGGAAGCCTCCTTTAAGATTCGCTATTCACTAAAAGCCGAATACCAGGTTCACGCTGGCCACCGTATCGAGCTTCTTGAGCGGGGCCGGTGGTTTGGTGTTATCCGTAATTCCATAGCCGACACCGAGCGCCAACTTATCCGACATCTTCACGGTAAGCGCAAGCTCATCATGCAGCAGGGTATTGTCCGAGCCCGCTTCCATCAGGAATTTATTGGTGAAGATCGTGGTCTTCGTAACGGTTTGCGTGAAGTCCACCCCGGCCGTAGCGATGGCCTCTCCCGTGGCGTCCTGCGGTGTGCGCGAAATCACCTCGCCGCTGTCATCCTTGTCGATGATTTCCGGCCGAAGGCGCCGGTAGCCCGCACCGCCTTGCACCGTCAATTTCGTGTCATCGCTATTGAGGAGCTTATAGCCGAAACCCGCGGTCACGCTGGCCTGATATTGAAATCCATCGAACAAATCGTGTTCGTAGCGCAGGCCGCCGAATGCAAACAGATCGCCCGAGATGGTGTAGTTGGATTGGCCGCGAGTCTCCCAACGCTCGGCCGAGACGATGCCTGAGTTCTTGCCGTACAGTCCTGTGATATTGAACTCATTTTTCCAGGGGCCGTCATAGCGGAGCATATCAATGTTGCCGTTGATGGACTCGGCATCACTGTTGCCGTGCGAGCTCAAGAATCCAAATTGTCCCTTGCCGATCCAAACATCCTGCGGCGGCGGTGGGGCGTCACCGGACCACGCGCTGATCGCAGGGGCGAGAACCAAGAGTGCGGCTGGAATGATGCGATGAATGGCCATACTAGACGCGCCTTGCCAGCAAGTCGCGAATCTCTTCGAGAAGCACTTCTGACCGCGGCGGTGGCGCCGGAGGAGCTGCTACCGCAGGTGCCGGTTTCTTGAGTCTATTGATGCCCTTGATGCACATGAACAGTACGATCGCAATGATGGCAAAATCAAAAGTCGTCTGTAGAAAGGCGCCGTACTTGATGAGCACGGCCTTGCCGGCGGGGTCCAGGCCGAGACTGAACGCCAAATCGGAAAAATTCACGCCGCCGATGACTTTGCCGAGCGGCGGCATGACGACATCGCCGACCAGCGAGGAGACAATCTTGCCGAACGCCGCGCCGATGATCACACCGACTGCCAGGTCGACGACGTTTCCCTTCATCGCAAATTCTTTGAATTCTGAGGCTAGTCCCATGGCACTCTCCTTTGTGGTACAGACGCCGTTTATATCTGAGCGTGCAAGCGTATAGCAAATACCGATACGGGCCCACGGTCGCAGTTGTAGGCCAGATCCGCAAAGTGATTATGAGCTCCGATAGGCGCGTACCAAAAAAATCAGCCCTAAGACGATGAATAACAGAGCGGCGCCGTAATGGATTGCCTTGAGCGGAAGACGGCTCGCAAAAGCCTTTCCCAAGAATACCACCGGCACATTGGCAAGCATCATGCCGGCGGTCGTGCCGGCCACGACTGCCAAGAGACTCGGGTAGGCGGCCGCGAGCGCCAGCGTCGCAATTTGCGTTTTGTCGCCGATCTCCGCGATGAAGAAACTCGTCAGCGTCGCTAGAAACGCACCCATGGCGCCGGTCGCGCCTGTATTCTCATCCAGCTGGTCAGGTTTCAAGGTCCAGATTGCCATCACGATCATGCTGATGCCGACCACGACCTCGAGCGTGCGGGGCTTGAGCAGACTCCCAAACCAAACGCCAACGACGCCGGCCAGCGCGTGATTGGCCAAGGTCGCGCACAATATGCCGGCGATGATGGGCCACGGCCGCCGATAGCGCGCAGCCAGGACCAGGGACAGGAGCTGAGTGCGATCGCCAATCTCGGCAACGGAGATTGTTGTAATCGAAACCAAAAAAGCTTCCATTGGGAACTCCGCGCCAAAGCGAACGGGCGATTATGAATGCAGCACGGTGGCAATGGAATGAAAGGAGATAGATGCGATGAACACACATGATGAAGGGAAGGGAATCAAAGTATTGGCCGCTTCCGGCGGCGTCGACGAGACCTTGGACCGTCTGGAGAATCTGGCCAAGAAGCGCGGCATGACGGTGTTCGCGCGCATCAACTTTGCCAAAGATGCAGCGGCGGCGGGTCTCAAGATGCAGCCGACGCAGCTGCTGATTCTCGGCAATCCCGTGGGCGGAACACCGCTGATGGTGGCAGTACCGGGGTGCGCTTTGGATTTGCCTCTAAAGGTGCTCGGCTGGCAGGACGCGTCCGACCGTTGCTGGGTTTCCTTCAACACGCCGGAGTACTTGCAGCAACGGCACGGTTTTCCCCCGGCACTGATCGCCAATATTGCAGGGTTGGAAAAGCTGGTTCAAGCCGCCGCTACTGCATCCGATCCAGCGTAGGGAAGTGCTTGCGCGCGTAGCCCAGAACCTGACCGTCGGTGGGGTGATCGGCATTTTCGACCGCCACGATGGACTTCCCGAGTTGCGGATATTTATCGCGCAGATAGGCGGCGAACTCCTGCTTGGTTTGCGCAGGGCCGATCACCAAAATTTCATGGGCGCCGCTCAAGGCCTTCGCGACATCATCGAAAAAATGATGATCGGCCGTCGATTTGTGACCGCCATGCGCGCTCTTGCGGCTGTGGACGCGCTGGTGCTGATCCTGCGCATGCACCACGGTCTCTTCCTGTTCCGTTGGCGTGAAATGCCATGCGGTTGCTTTCTGGTGATCTATCCAAACGACGGCGTGGTAGTGTGACATTGTCATCTCCATGAAAGCGTATGCTCGTATTGTAAGCTGGCGCGCTCCGCGTGTGTGGCCAAGGTTCCCGATGTCGGTGTTTGTCCTACGATGCCCCATATCCTGACCATCAATGCCGGCTCATCGAGCATTCGCTTCGCTCTGTTTGCGACCGGCGAGCGGCAGGTGCGATTGATGGACGAGAAAATGGAGCGCATCGGCGGCGAGGCGGCGAGCGTGACCGCCGATCGGCTGCTGCAAAAACTAAAGACGCAGTCGATGGCAGCTCCCGATGCCATTGGTCATCGAGTCGTGCATGGCATGCTGCATACGCAGCCCGAGCGCGTGACGCCGGGCCTGCTGCAGGAACTGCGACGCATCACGCCTTATGATCCGGAACACCTGCCGCGCGAAATTGCATTGATCGAAGCGTTGCAGCAACGCTTTTCCGACGTGCCGCAGGTCGCATGCTTCGATACGGCGTTTCATCGCCATATGCCGGCCGTGGCGACGCAGTTGCCGATTCCGCGCCGCTACCTCGCGAAGGGCGTGCAGCGCTACGGCTTCCACGGCTTGTCGTACACTTTTCTCCTGGGCGAACTTAAGCGGCTTGGCGATCCCGCCGCGGTGCGGGGCCGGGTGATTCTCGCGCATTTGGGCAGCGGCGCGAGCATCGCCGCGGTTCTCGACGGCCGCGGCATCGACACGAGCATGGGCTTCACGCCGGCAGCGGGACTGGTGATGGGCACTCGATCGGGCGATTTGGATCCTGGGCTGATGAGCTATCTGGCGCTGACCGAGTCCATGACTGCGGCGCAATTTCAAACCATGGTCAATCATGAATCGGGGCTCATCGGAATTTCGGAAAGCAGCGCCGATGTTCGCGATTTACTCGAGCGCGAAGGCGCCGACGCGCGTGCTCGTGAAGCGATCGACTTGTTTTGCTACCAGGCAAAGAAATGGATCGGAGCATTCGCCGCGGTCTTGGGCGGCGTGGACACCCTGGTGTTCGCCGGCGGCATCGGTGAAAACTCGGCGCCGGTGCGCCGGCGCATTTGCGATGGGCTGCAGTTTCTCGGCATCGAGATCGACGACTCGCTGAACCGGCGGCATGCGTCGCAAATCTCGACCGGCGCTGTCGCAGTGCGCGTGATTCGCACGGACGAGGAATCGGTGATCGCGGACTTGACCGGCCGCGTGCTGGCAATGATCGACGAAGGAGTTGCAACTTGAAACAGACCGACGTCAGCCCAGTGCTCGATGCACAAATGGCCCGCAAGATCGACGCGTACTGGCGCGCAGCAAACTTTCTGTCCGTCGGCCAGATTTATCTCTGTGACAACCCCTTGTTGAAAGAGCCTCTCGCCGTTCCGCACATCAAGCGCATGCTGCTGGGCCATTGGGGTACGACGCCGGGGCAGAATTTCATTTACACGCACTTGAATCGTGTCATCAAGAAATACGATTTGGACATGATCTACATGTCCGGACCCGGGCACGGCGGGCCGGCGGTGGTCAGCGGCACCTATCTCGAGGGCACATACAGCGAAGTGTATTCGAACATCAGTCAGGACGAAGCCGGATTGAGGCGCCTCTTCACCCAGTTTTCCTTTCCCGGCGGAATTCCGAGCCACGCCTCCGCGGAATGCCCCGGATCGATCCACGAGGGCGGTGAACTCGGATATTCCTTGAGCCACGCTTTCGGTGCGGTCTTCGACAATCCCAGTCTGACCGTAGCCTGCGTGATCGGCGACGGCGAAGCGGAAACCGGACCGCTTGCCACGTCCTGGCATTCCAATAAATTTTTGAATCCCGCGAGCGATGGCGCGGTACTGCCGATTCTTCATCTCAACGGCTACAAAATCGCCAATCCCACGATATTGGCGCGCATTTCCCGGGAGGAGCTGCGCCAGTTGCTGCAGGGCTACGGTTGGACGCCATACTTCGTCGAAGGCCATGAACCCATGCCCATGCATGAAGCCATGGCAGCGACGCTGGACACGGTCACTGAGTCGATTCGCAAGATTCAGGTCGACGCGCGCCGCTCCCCGGGCACGGTTGAGCGTCCGCGTTGGCCGATGATCGTGCTCATTTCGCCGAAAGGCTGGACAGGTCCGAAGCTGATCGACGGCAAACGCGTCGAGGGAACGTTCAGGTCGCATCAAGTACCCTTGACCGATCCCGCGAAAAATCCGCAACACCTTAAGCAGCTGGAGGAATGGCTTCGCAGCTACCGCCCATCAGAGCTCTTTGATGAAGGCGGGCGGCTGAATGCCGAACTGGCAGCCCTTGCACCCACCGGCGAGCGCCGCATGGGCGCAAACCCAAACGCCAATGGCGGATTGCTGTTGCGGGATTTACGCATGCCGGATTTCGCCGATTACGCGGTGGCGGTTCCCAAGCCGGGTGTCGCCGGCATCGGCGATACGCACGTGGCGGGAAAATTCCTGCGCGACGTGGCGAAGTTGAATGCGTCGCCGCGAAACTTTCGCATTTTTGGTCCGGACGAGACTGTCTCGAATGGTTTGGAAGCGGTGTTCGAGGCCACCAACCGCCAGTGGATGGCCGAAACCGCGAGCGACGATCAGTTCTTGGCGCGCAGCGGCCAGGTCGTGGAGATGTTGAGCGAGCATCAATGCGAGGGTTGGCTCGAGGGCTACCTGCTCACGGGACGGCACGGGCTGTTCAACTGTTACGAAGCCTTCATACACATCGTCGATTCGATGTTCAATCAACATGCCAAGTGGCTGAAGGTGACGGCGGGGCTTGCATGGCGGCGCAAGATTGCGTCGCTGAATTACCTGTTGAGCTCGCACGTTTGGCGGCAGGATCACAAT